>MDSW01022060.1_pt1 | contig 16585 bp, 12 predicted proteins | sample 811171 | NCBI WGS metagenome assembly MDSW01 (sample SAMN05326641, study PRJNA326480) | marine metagenome | isolation source: seawater | place: Atlantic Ocean: North West | collected 2012
GGCCGCGCTTCTTGAGCTTCTCGATGAACGGGGAGTTCTCCACCGCCTTGCGGGACTCGCCGGTGATGTAGTAGATGTCCTTCTGGTTCTCCTTCATGCGCGTGACGTAATCCTTGAGCGACGTCATCTCCTCGCCAGACTTGGTGGAGTGATAGCGAAGGAGCTCCGCGAGCTTCGTGCGGTTCTGGGAGTCCTCGTGGATGCCGAGCTTGAGGTTCTTGCCGAATGACTCGTAGAACTTGGTGTAGTCGTCCTTGTTCTCCGCGATCTCGTTCATCATCTCGAGGCACTTCTTCACGATGTTCTTCTTGATGACCTTGAGAATCTTGTTCTGCTGGAGCATCTCGCGCGAGATGTTAAGCGGGAGATCCTCGGAGTCGACGATGCCCTTGACGAAGGAGAGGTACTCCGGGATGATGTCCTCGCAGTTGTCCATGATGAACACGCGGCGGACGTACAGCTTGATGTTGTTCGACTTCTTCTTGCCGTCGAACATGTCAAACGGCGCGCGCTTCGGGACGAAGAGCACGGATTTGAACTCGAGCTGCCCCTCGACGGCGAAGTGCTTCACCGCGAGCTGCTCCTCCCAGTCGTTCGTGAGCGACTTGTAGAACGCGGAGTACTCATCCTTGGAGATCTCCTCCGGGTTGCGCATCCAGATCGGCTTCTGCTTGTTCATGATGGCCCACTCGTGGGACACCTCCTTGACCTTCTTCGTCTTCTTCTCCTTCTTCTCGTCCTCATCCTTGATCTCGGTGATCTTCCCCTCCTCCTCCTTCTCGTCCGTCTCCTCCTCTTCGTCGTCGGACACCTCCTTCTCCGTGGTCTTCTCCGTCCAGAGAGAGATCGGGTACGAGATGAACTCGGAGTGCTTCTTCACGAGGTCCTTCAGGCGGCGCTCCTCGAGGTACTCGAGCTGGTCGTCCTTGAGGTGGAGCACCATCTTCGTGCCGCGGCCCATCGCTTCGGCGTTGTCCTTCGTGACCGTGAACGAACCCCCAGCCTGGGACTCCCAGCGGTACTGCTCGTCGTCGTTGTGCTTCGTGTACACGACAACCTTCTCCGCGACGAGGTACGCGGAGTAGAAGCCGACGCCGAACTGGCCGATCATGGAGATGTCCGCGCCCGCGGTGAGCGCCTCCATGAACGACTTGGTGCCGGAGCGCGCGATCGTGCCGAGGTTGTTCACGAGGTCAGCCTTGGTCATGCCGATGCCGGAGTCGATGATCGTGAGCGTGTTGTTCGTCTTGTCCGGGATGATGTGGATGAAGAGCTCGGGCTGCGGCGGCGGCGGCGGCGCGGGGGAGGAGGAAAAAAAGGAAGGGGGAGGCGGACGGTCAGATCTGTGGATCGGCTGGGGACGTGTCGTGGCGACGGCTGGGGGGGGGCGGGCGCGCGCGCGGACGCGGAGCGCGTCCGCGTCGTCCGAAAGACGACGGCGCTGAGGTGCGACCGCGCGCGTCGACCGCGGCGCGAGGCCGCGATGGCGACGCGCGCGGTTTCGAACCCGCGATCTCGTGTCGGACCGCGCGCCGCGTCGTCGCGATCTTACGAAAAAAAAGAACAGATGCGAAGAAAGCCGCGGCGCGTTGACGTCGTCGGGTTCGCGCGCGCACCTGGCCCTCGAGCCTGGACTTGTCCGTGAGGCCCTCGAAGCGAATCTTATCGAGCGCATCGGAAGAGTTGCTGCGGTTAGAAAAGGAGGTCGACGGTCAGCGGGTGGGATCTCGCGGAGACGTCGGCGCGTCTTGTCGCGGCGAGACGGGATCGGAGACGTAGCGGCGCGGCGGCGATTTCCCGCGCGAAACGAAACGCGGAGAAACGTCGCGCGACGCGCGCGCGGGGCTGCGACGCACCTGATGAGCTCGCGAAGGAAGATCTCCTTGTTCGAGTAGAACGTCTGTGGAAGCATCGCGGGAGTCGTGGGATCGAAGGTCAGTCGAGGACGTCCCGGAGATCGCCGATCGTCGCGAGCGAGGAGAAAGTCGGCCGCCGCTCGATCGTCGACATAAATCGGCGGTCGCGGGAAAACACGCGCGACGGAAAACGGCGCGAGCGCGGACGCACGTTGATGATCAGCGACAGAAGCTGGTTGATCTCGGCCTGGAAGGCGAACGTCTCGGTCTCCTCCGCCATTGTGGGTGTGTTACGGTTCGTCGACGGCGTGTGTCGCGCGTTGTGGAATGACGCGACTGCCGGAGAACGAACGCGACTCGACTGTTTCTACAAGCTTCTTCCGCGAGAAGACTTCGCTGTTCGCTCGTGTCGAGAGGAGACGAACCGACCAGACGACCGACCGCTGCAACTTAACCTGTTGAACTATTGAAGGGCCCATGTTAGTCTAATTTTTTGCGGCGATCGTCTTCGTGAGACCTCATCATTCATTTCCAGAGAAAGAAAGGCGCGCGGCGCCGCCTCCCCGTCGTCCCTCGCTCCGCGGTTCAGGGTTCCGGCGCGGACCGCATCGCGTCGTTATCGTCTCGCACAGCGCGCGCGCGAGATGCCTCCCGCGGTCTCGGGAACGACGATCTTCGACGACATCTTCGAGGTGATCGACAAAGATCCGGACGGGAAGAAATTCGACAAGGTGTCCAGGTTCCGGTGCCGCTCGCAGTTCGAGGCCGAGCTCTCGATCGACGTCAACGTGGACATCTACAAGCTCGACGTCGGGACGAAGTTCACGCTCGCGCTCGCGCCGACGCTCAGCCTGGACGGCACCCCGGAGGACGCGGAGACGTACGATCAGGTGCGCGCTCGGCGCCCGCGCCCTCTTTCCCTCGTCATCCATCACATCAATCAGCGCCTCCCGCGGCGACGGAATCGATCGTCGTCGCGACGACTGACTCACCGACCCCTCGCCCCTCCCCTCCCCCTCGTGCCACCGCGCAGACCGGCAAGGAGAGCCTCGCGGACGCGTACGAGTACGTCATGTACGGCAAGGTGTTCAAAAAAGAGGACGAAAACGTCGGCGGCATCGCGAAGACGTGCGTCACCGCGTCCTACGGCGGGTTGCTCATGCAACTTCGCGCGGATCCGAAGAACCTCGCGGACGTGGAGATCGACCTGAGGGTGTACGTGCTCATCAGGAAGATCGCGTGACGCGGCGCGACGCGCGAGCGCGGGAGAGGGTGTGGTAGTCTGTGTAACGAGAAATCTTATTGGGCATCGCGACGGCGTTCGCCGGCGGCGGCGGCGGTCCGAGGCCAGCAGAGAAGTGCCGTCGTCGGCCCTGTCAGCCTGTGTGCCGTGTGTGTCACGGGATATATCGTGACAAATAACATCGGCGGCAACGCCTCGTCACTCTCGCGCGCGCTGCCGTCCGTCCCGTACGATGGCCTCCGCCTTCCCCGACGGCTGCATCGTGTACGAATCCGACGGCGTCGTCCTCGCGGGCGATCTCTCGACCGAACAGATCGCCGCGTGCGTCGCCGCCGGGGCGAGATCGTGGCTGTACCTGAACGACGACGCGAACCCGAACTGCCCGCGCGCTTCCGTGGAGGACGCGAAGGTTCCGTACGCGTGCGTGCCGCTCCTCGACCCGCTGAACGACCTCACCCCCAACGTCATCGAAGCGTTCACGTCGCACATGGCGTCCGCGGCGAGACCGGCGATCGTTCAGTGCTCGACCGCGACGCGAGCGGGGATCCCGTACCTGCTCCACCTCGCGCGCGTCAACAAACTCCCAGCCGCGTCCGCCATCTCGCACGCGCATCGCGCGAGCCCGCCGTTCAAGTTCACGGAGCGCCCGCCGCTCGTGCGCGCGGTCGCGACCGCGCTGTCCCACCCGATGCGTTCTCTCGTCTTCCGGCAGCTCTTCGACACGGCCGGGAGCAGCACGTACACGTACCTCCTCGCGGACCGCCCCGGCGGCGACGCCGTGCTCGTCGACCCCGTCGTCGAGCAGGTCGACCGCGACTTGAAACTCGTGGAAGACCTCGGATTGAAGCTCAAATACGTGGTCAACACGCACTGCCACGCAGACCACGTCACCGGCTCGGGGCTCATCAAGCGGAAGCTCCCTGGGGTGCGATCCGTGATCGCGAAAGACTCCGGCGCCAAGGCGGACGTGCACGTCGCGCACGGCGATCGCGTCGAGTTCGGCGACGCGTTTTTGGAAGTCCGAGCGACGCCGGGGCACACCGAGGGATGCCTGTCGTACGTGTGCGATAACATGGTCTTCACCGGAGACGCGCTGCTCGTGCGCGGGTGCGGAAGGACGGACTTCCAGGGCGGCAGCGCGGAGACGTTGTACGACAGCGTGCACGCGCAGATTTTCACTCTCCCGGACGATACCGTCGTGTACCCGGCGCACGACTACAAAGGGCACAGAAGCAGCACCGTGGGGGAGGAGAAGCGTCTGAACCCGCGTCTGTCGAAGAGCAAGGCGGAGTTTGTGGAGATCATGGGTAACTTAGGGCTGCCGTACCCGAAGAAGATCGACGAGGCGCTGCCGTTGAACCTCGTCTGCGGCATCCAAGAAGAGTGAAGGACGACTGAAAACCGACGACTCGGCGGGGAGGTTAAAACAGACGACTCGCCCCGCGGCGAGTGCTCGCGCTAACACGTTGTACTATTAAAAAACGTGGGCCGCTATCACACCGTGGGCCGCTATCACACCGCGCGCGCAGTACCGCTCACGCCCCGAACGCCTCGCTCGCGCTCACGACGTAGCGGTGCGTATCGTCGAAGACGCTGCGCTCGTCCACGCGCATCTTTCCGGAGAAGTGCCAGAAATTAGGACCGAGCTCCGCGCCCGGCCCTTCGTCCGTCGCGTTCGCGATGGACGCCGCGTTCCACCGAAACACGGACGTCGCGATCTCTATCGTGCCGCCAAAGTTCGCCACCGCACCGCCTCGACCCGCCCGCGCCCCCGTCGCGCACCCCTCGACGACGCACCCCCGCATCGACAGCTCCCCGCCGACGGCGGCCGCGGCGGCGCCGCCGTGCGTCTCCGACCACCCGTTCCTCAAGACTAAATTCTCCAACCGCAGCCGCCCGCACTTCAGTTCCGCGTCGCCGTCCATCCACCTCGGCGCGTCGTCGTCCCCCCACGGCGAGTACCCCCCGCTCGCGGTCACCGTGCCGTCCGGCGTCGTCACCACCGTCGCGGCGGCGCCGCCCGCCGCGCCTTGCGCGTACCCGCGCTTCGCGTTGATCCTGGACGCGCAGTTCACGTCGGACGGATCCCCGACCGCGAACAGCCTCGATAGCATCAAACCGTCGACGACGCACCGCCCGGTGAGTGGGATCACGAACGTCGCGTTCGACGCGTCCATTGTGCAGTTTTCGTAGTTGTACGACACGTTCATCCCGGGCCCGCCTCTCGGGTATCCGCGCGCGCCAAACTTGGCGTGCTCGTGGTACGTCCCCGGGTAGAAGTCCTCGGGCATGACGTACCCGCCGTCGAAGCGCGTCCCGCGCTCGAACAAGTCCCCGGTCTCGTTCGCCCACGCGTTGTACGAGAAGAACCAGTTCGGTTGGACTTCGACTTTGTTCTCCGCGCGCTTGATGATCTCGTCGATCGTCAGCGTGGACTGATACTCCAAACTCGCCCGCTGCGCGAGGAGCAGCTTCTCGACCTGTTCCTCCGTGTACTCCATCGAGCCTTGGAACGACGCGCGGTCGCGCGCGGCGGTCACGGCGTCGTACTCCACGCTCGATGATAGCAGCCGTCGGCGGCGCGCCCGCGACGAGAGCAACGCGCGTCGCCGCCGCTGCGGCGGCGCGGTCTCGTTCGGAAACGCCGTCGCCCACTCCGTCGCGGGGATCGGCCACGGCGACCCGTTCGGGTCGTCGCACATCCCGATTATCGCGAGCTCCCTGTTCCCGCTGATCAGCGGCAGCGCGGTGCCCCCCAGCGCGATGTGGTTCTCCAAGACGATCGCGTTCACCCGCGGGTCTCGCATCGCGCTGGTCAGCTCGAACAACGTCCGGACGTGCACGCGTTTGCCGTTCCCCGCGCCGAGAGACAACACCATGTGACTCGCGTCCTCGATCGGCACCGCGGTGACGTTCCCCAACACCGTCCCGTTCCAATCGGATAACGACACGTAGACGGTTTCGACGTGCATCGGCACGGACGCGAGCTGGGCGTGCCGCGTCTCGGACCACCCCGCGGCGGTGTACCGCCACCGCGGCGCCGCGTCGTCGTCCTCCGCCGCGGACGTTTCGTTCGGCGCCTCGCCGTCGTGGAAGATCGGATAGTCGAACGGTCCTTTCACGTTATCCGCCGTCAGGCCGTAGTAGTACCGCTCGACCGCGTCGAAGATGGGCCCGAACCCGGCGTAGTCCACGAACAGGTCCACGAGCGTCGCCTCCTCCGTCGCGCGAAACGCGCGCGCGCGAATCACCGGATACGGCGGCGGCGGAACGACCGGCGGCGGCGGCGCGACGTATCCCGGCGGCGGCGGCGGCGACGGCGGCGGCGGCGACGGCGGCGGCGGGGACGGCGGCGTCGTGGCCGGGAACACGTACGGGCGGTCGTCCTCGCCGGTCGAGCCCGGGTAGTTGTACCCGCTGTACGCGGCGCTCTCGTCGTCCACGCCTAATATTCGCCGTCGCGCGTGCGGGACCGTCTCCCAGTGCTCCGCCGGGGTCGTCCTGCGGCTCCACCATCGTCGCTTCAGCGCGTCGCGAACGGAGAATCGCCAGCTCTGCACGCGCGGGTCGTCCTCGCCGAGGCCGCCGGGGGGATCGGGCACCTCGAGTTTAAAATCTGGTTCGCGCTCATCATCGACCGGGGCGCTCGCGCCCTCGCGCCGCTCGACGTCCGCCGCCGCGGCGGGGACGTGAACGCGCGACGCCGCGAGGAGGAGGACGAGGAAGAAGAAGAGGAGACGGCGCCGCATCGCGACTCGCGGCGGTCCCTCGCGCCCGGCCCCCGCGCCCTGTCCGACTGCTCGTCTTCGTCCGCGGCCTCGAAAACTTTCGGCAGTTTTCCTTCGCGCGCTTCTCGCGTCGTCTCGCGCGGGTTTTGAGATCGTCGAAGACGCGCGGCCGCTCACTTGCGCCCGAGCCGCCATGGCCGCCGTGCTGGACGAGTGCGTCAACAAAGTCGAGTCCTTGATCCTCGAGGTCGCCAAGGACATGAACGCCGCGGACATCCCGAAGATGCGCGTGGACCCGGACGATCCTTGGGCGGACATCTGGGCGCCGCCGCCGCACGTGTACAAGGTGCGACGCGACGCGATCGATCGCGCGTCGTTCCGTTCGCTCGCGCGCGCGGCGGTCTCGTCCGAGTCGTCCCCCACGACCCACCCCTCGCGTCCTCGCTCGCCGACGACCTCCCCACCCCACGTCTCTTCCACGACGACGCACCGCAGGAACGTTGCGCCGACACGGGGTACCTCATGACGAAGCCGTTCGAGCGGAACAACCCGATGCCGGGGAAGTTCGATCAGACGTGCGAATACATCGTGAAGCTGCTCAAGCCCGTGATCAAGCCGAAGAGCGGCGGCAAGGAAGCCGGCGGCGGCGGTTCGATCCCCGGCGGCGGCGCGAAGAAGGAGAAGAAGGAGAAGAAGGAGAAGCAACCGCAGCCGCCGCAGTCGGACGAGGACCCGTTCGTGAAGGCGAAGCTCGTCGTCGCCAAGGTGGTGGACGTCGCGCACGTGGAGAACAGCGACAAGCTGTACCTGTGCAAGGTGCAGATTGGACCCGGGGAGGAGGACGTCAAGCAGGTCGTCACCGGGTTGCGCAAGTACGTCCCGGAGGAGGAGCTGAGAGGTCGCAAGGTGTTGTGCATCTTGAACCTGAAAGTCGCGAAGCTCGCGGGGCAGACGTCGGAGGCGATGATCCTAGCCACGGAGGCGACGATCGGCGAGGAGCTCTCGGTGAAGCTCGTCAACGTTCCGGACGGCGCCGACGTCGGCGACGCCGTCGGCGCGGAGGGCATCGAGCCCGCGGCGACGTACCCGAAGGAGTGCAAGAGCAAATTCTGGGACGCGGTGAAGACGAAGCTGACGGTCCGGGGGGGGAAGGCGACGTACGACGGGAAGATCGTCGGGTGCGCCGCGGGGGCGTGCTTCGCGGACGCGTCCGTGCCGGACGGGTCCTTCATCAAGTAGACTCAACTTACAGTCGACGTAATACTAATTACCTTCGTACTTAATAACATTTTTCTAATCTCTACGTGCGCGCTTCAAAGACGCTCTCTCTAGTTGTAGCTAGACTAAAAGAAGGTATTCACTCCCGCCGCCTGACGCCGCTCGCGGCTTTGTACGCCGCGAACCGCCCTCGGTTCTCCGCCGCCTTCGACCGCGAGCGCTCCAAGACGCCAAACGCGCGGCGCGTCTCCTCCTCCGTCGTCGCCTCGAGCTCCTCCCAGTCCTCGAGCGCGCCGGCGCCGCCGAAGGTCGCGCGCGGGTCTATGCCCAGCCGCGCCGCCTCCTCCCTGGTGAACGTCGGCGTCGCCTCGATGTGATTCGCGACGCGTCGGCGAAACGCGACGGACGCGGAATCCGACGCGGCGTCGTTCCGGTTCCGGTTCCGCTCGTCGTTCGCCGTCTTCGCGCCCCAGCGCGCCGCCGCGGAGCCCGCGGGCGCGTTTTCCTTATCCTTCTCGCGCCACGCGCGCGCCGCCCGCTTCGCGAGGACGACCTTCTTCGCGGCGACGCCCGCGTCGAGCCCTTTGGTGTAGTAGTCTTTCGGCACCGGGTTCGCCGCGAGCGCCTCCGCCTCCTCGAGCGCGGCGAGCCGACGCGCGGACGCGGTCGGCGTCTTTGGCACCTTCCCGAGCGCTCTTCGACGCGTCAGCGTCTCGCCATCGCGGCTCGGCGCGCGTCGCAACGACGACCATATCTCGTTCATCGTGACGTCCGAGAAGGACGCGTCGCGCGAGGCGTCCGAGTCCGAGCCCGAGTCGCTCGGGTTCCACCCGCCGTCGTCCGCGCCGCCCCATCCCCCTTTCGTCGTCGCTTTCCCGCCACCGCCGCCGTCGTCGACGAACCCGGGTGGGTATCCGGATCCGCCGCCGCCGCCGGCTCCCCCGACCCCTCGCGCGCGGTCGCGGCGCGCTCCCGGGCTCGCCATCCCCAACGCCGTCGCGTCTTGATCGAGGAGCTCCTCCGCGAGGTACTCGGACATCGTCGGCGCGGTCGACCGCGGGGAGTCTGGGTCGTCGGTCTCGTACGCGTGCGCGCGCGCGCGTCGCCGCGCGCTCTTCGTCGGCGTGAGCGCCCTTCGGATCCTCGCCTTGAACGACGTCGACGGCGCCGCGCCGCTCCCGCTCCCGCCGCTCCCGCCGCCGCCGCCGCCGCCGCCGCTGCCGCCGCCGCCGCCGCTCGCGTGCTTCGGGTCGTTCAGCCACGCCCACAGCCGCTTATCCGCGACCGCGCTCGGCCCGGAGCCGACCGGCCCGGCGACGCGTCGTCTCAGTCGCCCCGGAACGTCCGGCGGGGCGGCGAACAGGTCCGCGGCTCTGCCGCCCTCCAACACCGTCCCGTCGAAAAACGTGCGGTCGCCCGCGCGTCGCAGCTCTCGCACGAGCGCGACCGCGGGGTCCGCGTACACCCTGAGCGCGTTCCACATCTGGTTCGCGGGCGCGAAGACGCGCGGGTGATTGCTCACGGCGTTCACGAACTCGTCGTATCCGAGCTCCGCGGGACACCGCGCTTCAAAGTCTCGAACGAGATCCGCGGCGTACGGCGCCAACGACGCGTCGTCCTCGTTCGCGCGGCGTCGATCCCCCCACACGTCGCCGCCGCGCCGACTCCGCCTCACCTCGGCCTCGTCCTTACGCCGCGCCTCCGCGGCTTTGATGGCGACGAGGAGCTCGTCTTTGCTGAACCGCCCGTCGTTGTTGAGGTCCAAGAGTCGAAACATGAATCTGACGCGGCCGAAGGAGCCGGACAGGACGAACGCGGCGAGGCCGACGACGAACTCCTTGAAGTCGACGACGCCGTCGCCGTCGACGTCGAGAACCTCCACGAGCCTCTGCACGTACACGTCGTCCCTGAGCTTGAACATCCTCGCGAGCTCGTTCGAGTCCACTCGCCCGTTCGCATCCTTGTCCGCGCGTTTGAACGCGACGTACAGCTTTCGCAGCGACGCGGACGTCCACCGGTCCACGCCGCCGAGCCGGTCGCGACGCACGCCGAGCTCGTCCAGGGCGTCGAGCACGTTGCGCTCGCGCGCGGAGCACGCGGACTGGCATCCCCCCATCTCGGCGCCCCGGGGAATGGACGCGGTGGGCTCGACCGCGCGCGTTGTTGACTCGGACAAGTTTCTCGGACGACGCGGAAAGGCGGAGTCGGCAAACGCACGGACGCGGATGACGGCAGACTGGTCTCGGGCTGCCTACCTGACGCGCTAGCTAGCTAGTCTACGCGCTCGGGCGCCCGAGGACCTCACGCGACGAACCAGTGATCGCCCCCGTTTTCGTCGAACCCCGCGAACGTGTCCATCACCTTCGCGCGCGCTTTCGCCATGCCGAACGCGAACAACCGCAGCGGCGCGCGCCCCCCCCCGCCGCCGCCGCCGCCGCCCGCGGATGAAAAACGCACCCCCGCGGCGTCCAGCCCGGCTCTGGTCTTCTCGTCCTCCTCCCTCACGCGCGCGGTCCCGACGGGCGCGCCGGGCTTGTACTCGATCTCCCGCACCGCCGCGCGCGCCGCGGCGACCAGCAGCTCCTCCGCGCGTGTCGCGTCCCCCGCGTCCGCGGCTTTTCTCGCGGCCGGGACGGCGTCTACGAACGCGCACGCCGGTCGCGTCGCCAACGCGTCTCTCAACTCGGACGCCCACGCTCTCAGGGTCTCGCCCGTGCCCCAGACCTGAATCGGGCGGCCTCGCGCGATGGCACCAGACTTCGCGCACAGGAGGAAGTGCACCTTGCACGCGCGCAGCCGCGCGAGCGAGCACCGGTCGTGCGTCCGCGTGCTCTGCGCGGGGTACTGCCGCCAGAGGTACAGCGTCTTCGGCACCTTGCCGACGACGAGCCCGAGCGCGAACCACCGGTGCCAGAAGTCCGCGTCCACGGGCCACCACCCAGTCGGTCGCAGGGATTGTCTGGACGGGAGCGCGTACGTCGGGTCCGTGGCGTGCGCGCAATCCGCGACGGCGTCGTCGATCATCCAGAGGTCGCGATACGGCGAAGCCGCGGCTTCATCAATCTCCGCCGCGGCTTTTATCTCCGCCGCGGTCGCCGCCGCCGCGTCGACGCTCTCCCCGCGCGTCCCTTCCCCCGTCGCGGGTTCGACCACCCCCGCGCCGCGCGAACCCGCCGCCGTCGCTTCCATCATCACCTCGGCGTCCGTCGCGAGCGCTCGCATCGCGCTGCGGCGGTACACCCCCGACGCCCTCAGCGCGGGAATCTCCAAAAACCGCCCCCGCGCCATCGCCTCCGGGTCCGCGCACGCCTCGTTCATCCATCGCGTCCACCGCGCCATCCCGGGGCGGTCCCACCCGACGAGCGCCACGCGCGACGTCACGCCGTCCCACCCCGGGTTCGCGTCGAGCGCCCTCGCGAGGGCGACGAACGCCCTCGGCGGGCGGAGGTCGTCGCTCTCCATCTCCCCGACGAGCGTCCCTCGCGCGCGCGCGTACGCCAGGTTCAACGCTTTGCCCTGACCGGACCGTCCGAACGGCGCGACGGTCAGGACGACGAGGGTGTTCCCGCGGACGCGCGCGCGGACCGCGGCGGCGACGGACGTCGGGACGACCTTGTCGGATTCCCACGCGAGGCGGTCGGGCGGGAACGCGTGCGCGTCGTCGTCGTCCTCCTCGTCCTCCTCCTCGTCCTCGTCCTCGTCCTCGTCCTCGTCCTCGCCCGCTTTCTCGTCCGCGGCCGCGAGCGCGGCGGCGCACGCCTCGAGCCACTCCCTGGAGCCGTCCGTGGAGGAGTCGTCCACGGCGATGAGCTCGAGCCCGCCGCGTTTCGCGAGCCCGCGCTGCGCGAGGACGCTCGCGACGCAATCGGGAAGCCACGGCATCGCGTTCCGGCAGGGCATCAGCACGGAGACGAGCGGCGCGGACGCGACGGCGTTCGCGTCGTCCGACGCGCGCGACGCGTCTCTCGCCGCCCCCCGCGGTCGCTTCGCCGTCGGCGCCGCGTCGGCGTCCTCCGCGGGAGGGCGCTTGCCCTTCCCCGGCGACATCGCGCGCGAGGGTGCGACGGCGACGAGGTCCCGCCGCGCACTCCGATCTGCGGCGCGCGTATGCGTGATGGCGACGAATGCGAAACTCGACTCGAACGCGTTTCGTCGGGGGAACCGACGCGACGCGCGGCTCAGTTCGCCGCGCGCGCGCGCGACGTCATGACGACCGCGTCGCGCCCCTGCGCGACGCTCGCGCGCGTCGGCGGCGGCGGCGCGCTCGTCGCCGCGGACGCGTTCGTCGCGTTCGAAGACCCGGAAGTCCAAGACGCGGTCGAGGACGCGCGAGCGAAGGTGGATCTCCTGAGGGGCGTCACGGAGGCGCGCCTGAAGAAGCTGAGCCGCGCGCAGCTGACGGGGATCGTGAGCGACCTCCTCGCGATGGCCGCGCGGTTCGAGTTCGAGCGCGAGGAGCGGTTCGAGCGGATGAAGAGAGAGACCGCGCCCCCGCCGCCGCCGCCGCGGAGGAACAGAAGCCCCGGGGGCGCCGCGGGCGCGAGGGCGAGGGCGTCGCAAACGCCGATCTCGACGACGACGACGACGACGACGACGACGACGCGTCGCCCGGCGGAGACCACCCGGCGCGACCGCGAGTGGCTGCGGGTGAACCAGCGCGCGCCGCCGACGCGCGTCGAGACCGAGTCCGCGGTCGTGATACAAGCGCACGCGCGGGGGTACCTGTCGCGCGCGCGGGCGCGAGAGAACCGAAGCCGACGCGCGCGAGAGGGCGTGGACGGCTCGGCCGGGGCGCCGGCGGCGAAGTCGAGGACGACGCCGTTGACGGGGCCGGAGCTCGTCGCGCGCGAGATGGCGCGGGCGAAGATGGAGCACCTCGTGAACGAGTTTAAGGAGCGGAAACGGAGGGACGCCGCGTTCTTAGAGAAGAGCGCGCGGGACATAGCGTAGGTAGACGAGCTCGCCGCGGCGGCGCGCGCGAGAACAGTTGTTAGCCGTTTGTTGAAACGCCCACGGCACGGGAACGAAGGATTCGATCGACGCCGTCGCGTCGCACTCGCGCCCGCGCACGCCGCGCGCGCGCGCCATGACCACGTCCGGGTTCGACCGCGCGTTCGACGAGTACCGACGCGCGATCGCCGACGTCGCGGACGCGACCGCGACCGCGGGACCGTCGTCGTCGTCGTCCGCGCGCGCGTCCGCGGTCCCGCGCGCCGCGAGGGCGAGCGCGAGGTGTCGGGGACGCCGAGATCCGCTCGATCCCCGAGACGAGCTCCTCGCCAAGCGCATCGCGCGCAGCTTCAAGCGCTTCGACGCCGGGGACAAAGGCTGGCTCGACGCGCACGACCTGAAGTGCGCGTTCGCGTCGCTCGTCGGATGCAAGCCCTCGAAGGAGGAGCTCCGCGCGATGACGTCGTCGTGCCCGCGCGGGGAGGTCGACCTGTTCCGCTTCTCGCCGTACATGCTCGACAGACTCTCATCAAGCCGCGCGGCGACGACGGGGGAGCGCGACGAAGGCGAGGACGAAGACGAGGACGCGAAGGCGCGCCGCGAAGACGCGAGGCGGACGATCCGCGCGCGCGCGGTGTTCGACGCGTTCGACGCGAGGAGGGTCGGGCACTTGACGTTGGAGGACGCCGTCGCCGCGTTCGCGACGGCGGCGCCGGCGACGCCGTGCGGCGTCGTCGCGGACGTCTTCCGCGAAGCCGACGTGGACGACGACGGGAAGGTGACGTTCGAGGAGTTTAAGGGCGTGTTTTTAGGCGGCGGCGGCGGCGCGGTGTTTGTGGGGTGCTGAGCGCGGGGGTGGGGGTACTGTAGGGAAAGCGACGCGCGCGGCGCCGTGGGCGCGAGCGACTCGGTCTAATAAGCGTATTTTGTAATTGTACGATCGCGGCTACGCGCCGTCGCCGTCCCCCCCCCCCGCGGCCCCCTCCGCCGCGGCGTTCTCCCTCCTCGCGGCGCCCCTCGCTTTCCTTCGCTTTCCTCCGCGTTTCCCGACCGCGGTTGTTTCCTCCTTCCACACGATCCCTCGCATGAGCGCGCCGTCCACGCGCGCGGTGAGCAGAAACCCCGCGTCGAACGTCCCGTCCACCATCCCTTCCACGGCCCTCCCGACGAAATTCTCCGCCCCCGGCGGCGTCGTCTCGCCAGGGCCCGTCGGCGTCATGACGCGCGTGAGGTTCGGGACGATCTTCGCGCGCGTTCGCTCGCGCTGCTTAGACGACTCCGGGTGGGCCGCCAGCGCGCCGGGCGCGGCGATCGTCACCGGTCTCGGCGCGCCTGCGGGCGGCGCGTCGGCGACGCACAGCTGTGCAGCCGCGGCGGCGGGGGCCGCCGCGGTCTTCGTCGGGCGCCCGCGCCCGCGCTTCTTCTTCGCGGGCGCTAGCGCGAGCGCGTCCGGGGCGACGTCCGCCTCCGCCTCCGCCGCGCGCTTCTGCTTCTTCTTAGCCTTCTTCCCCGCGGTCTCGCCGCCGCCGCCGCCGCCGTCCGCGTCCGCGCGCGACAACATCTTCCGCCGCGCCTCGCGCGCTTTTTCCACGTGCGCCTCTCGCTCGCTCGCGCTCATCCGTCGCCATCGCGCGCCGATGATCTTCTCGATCCCCATCCCGGCCTCGTCGCTCGCGCGCTCGCCCGTGCCGTTCCTCAGCGCGACGCGAAGCTCGTCCGCGAAGGCGTCGTACGCGAGGAGCGCGGGGGACAACGCGAGCTCGCGACGCGGGCGCGGCTCCGCGAGATCCGCGAGCGATTCGGCTCGTCCGCCGGGGTTAAGACCGCGCGCGAGGGACGGGTCGCCGCTCCCGTCGCGCGCGGGCGCGGGCGCGGGGTTCATCCCGACGCGCGAACGCGGACGGGCGCGAGCCTCGCCGCGCGAGGACGAGTGGAGGGAGGCGCGCGACGATCCGTCAGATTCCCAACTCGGAAAATTGCTGCCAGCTCACCATCATCAAGCTCGAAGAAGAGTCTCGGGGGGTCGGCGACGCGACGTCACTGCGCCGTCGCGCGAGGTCTCGGTCGCGCCGAACCGCACGACGCGCGCGAAGACGACGCGCGGACGATCGATCCCGTCCACGCGAGTCGACGACGCGCGCGCGCTGACGCGCGGACGCCATGGCGGTGCGTCCCCGACCCTAGCTCGAACGACGACGATCCCCTCCCGCGCCGTCTCGAGCGCCTCGTTTCCCCCCGCCCCCCCGCCCCGCCCCGCGCGCGCGCGCTGACGCGCGTCCGACGCCCTCTCCTCCGACTCGTCGCCGCAGGCGCGCTTGATCGCGAACCTGATCGTCGCCGGCGGCCAGGTCGCGATGAAAGCGGTCGCGAACGCGTACAGCAAAGCGCTCGCGAACGCGCAGAGATCAGGCGTCGCGCAGGAGGCGGCGGCGAAGGGCGCGGCGGCCGGGGGGATGTTTCGGAAGAAGGTGATGCAGGTCGAGGAAGCGAGGCAAGTCCTCGGCGTGGAGAAGGGCGCGACGCTCGAGCGCGTGCTCGAGCGGCACGATAAGCTCATGACGGCGAACGAGAAGGATCCGGAGACGGGGCAGTACCGCGGGAGCTTCTACCTCCAGAGCATGATCAACAACGCGAAGGAGTCGGTGTTGAGAGAGGATTTCCCCGACTACAAACCCCCGGGCTCGGGAGACGCGGAGGCGTCGGGACCTGCGAAGGAGATTAGCGACGGCGAAGAGGGTGGCGGAGACGGCGACGGTGGCGGTGGCGGTGGGGGGGCGTCGGGGGGGAGGTCGAATCCCAACTCTGGGCGCGGGTTCGCCGCGAGCGGCGTGGACGACGCGTCGAAATAGAGAAGAACGCGACCGGCGTCGCCGTGATTCCGTAATATACTAAGATAGGCTCCCTCACGGCGGCGACTCTACTCCGCGTCCGCGATGGCGCCGAGATGGGCGATGAGCCTCCCCCCGCGCGTCGCCACGGCCTCGAACGTCTCCTCGTGCGCGGCCGCAACGTTCTTCAGAACCTCGCGCAGCACGTCCTCGTCCGCGGCGCCTCCGCAACGCGCGGAGACGTCCGCCGCCGCCGCCGTCGCGTCGCCGGCGTCGAACGCGCTCGCGGCGGCGACGACGCCGGCGAGCGCGTCCTTTATCCTTCTCGCCGCGGTCGCGACGGCCGCGTCCGCGGCGCCGTTCGCGCCGCCCTTCGCCGCCGCCGACGACGCCGACGCGAGCGTCGCGAACGCGCCGGCGCCAATCTCCGAGACGAGATGCGTCGTCGCGGCGACGACGCCGCCGCAGGTGACGTCGAGCGTCGCGCCGCCGCCGCGGCGCAACTCCGATCGCACGTCATCGCACCTCGCCTCGATCGACGCCGCGAGCGCGTCGAGGGACGCCGCGCGACCTTCTCTTTCGTCGTCTTCCGCGCGCGCGATGTCGAGAAGCGCTCGAAGCATCGCGTTCGACGCGGCGTCGCACGCGCGCGTGGACGGCGCGACCGCGGCGTCGGCGTCGGCGTCGGCGTCCGTCGCGAAGAGCGCCTCCGCCGCCGCGGCGACGGCGTCGACGGCGTCCGCGTCCGCGTCACCCGCCGCC
>MDSW01116249.1_pt1 | contig 16585 bp, 26 predicted proteins | sample 811171 | NCBI WGS metagenome assembly MDSW01 (sample SAMN05326641, study PRJNA326480) | marine metagenome | isolation source: seawater | place: Atlantic Ocean: North West | collected 2012
AGATAAAGAAGAGAAAAAACGAGGGTTGGCTGCGAAAGATTGGCTCATAAATACCTTAGAATCTGCACAAGCAGATATAGAAATGCAGTCACACGGTGTTGGAAAATACGGTAGAGTTTTAGGCGAACTATATATCAATGATGTAAATATTAATCAACTTATGGTTAAAGAGGGTCACGCAGTAGAGTACGACGGCGGCAAGAGGTAAAAATCGGGGTGGTGTACTTATTTTAAGGTACGCCTCAGCATTTCTGCACTCTAACTTTTTCAGCTAGAAGGCTAACTTCTTTTGCCCACTAAGTACGTCTATGTCGGGGAACTTATCTGATGTGATGATAATAATAAGCAACACACCCCCTTGCAGTTATAAAGCAAGTAATCCAACTAAATAACCACTAGTAGTTTCTCTCTACCCGTTATAGCTACCGAAAGAAGTTTTATACCCCACGAAAGGAGGCACACCACCCCAAACTTTAAAAAATGTCGTCTTCTCTTTCTTGAATTAACATCTGAGCCATAGTTATTCTTCTACTACCAAGTTTAGCAACTTCTTTTACCATCTCAATAAATACATTAAGCTGACCAGTTCTAAACTTGTAAATAGGGTGTTTGGTTTTTCCTATATCTATACCGCTTTCAAACTTTTTGCAGTACATTTCAATTTCTTTAGCTCTTGCATAATAAGCTACAGCTAATTCATATAAAGAAAATACACCGTTTTTTACTGGTTGTTCTTTCCTACCGAATAAAACATCGGTATATCCTTCAAGTTCTGATTCAAACTTTCGAACTTGTTCCATAGTGTTGCCAAGATGCTCAATAGCATCAAAGCTGACTTCCATTAACTTGTGGTTTTCCCTAGCTAACATTGTCCTCCTTTTCTGTGTCGATTATGTATGAATAGAAAAGATTAAGATATTGATTTCTCTTTTCAACAGGTATCCAAGAGTTAATCATTACAGCTGCTGACATAAGCAATCTATTAATTTTATTATGTGCTGCTCCTTCATTCATCTTCGTCTCTCCATTCTTTGTATAGTGTTTGCAATTGTCGAATTGCTTTCTGGTTGAACTTTATATTATAGTCAATTAATTGTACAAAATGTCTATACAAATATTGAAGCTCTGGATTATTAGGTTCACCAGCAAATAAAAGTTCACGCTTTAAATTTTGTGCTTCTAATAAAGCATCTTCAGACTCTTTTATAGCGTCTAGTATCTCAAAAATGTTTGCGTAATCATCCATAGTAAAAAATTGTAGAGAGTGTTCAACGAAAGGTAAGAACTAGACATAATTAGAAAATATGTAAAGTCTAAAAAAACCCTGTTGCAGATTCTCTCTGCACTCTATTCTCTCTACACCTTTATGTTAGCACATAAAGACTTTACTGGAAGTACGAGCGAGTAAAGTGTAAGGTATCAACAGGGTCGTAATATTAGTACTACGGACCTTACGCCTCCTCACTCGTTCCCTCCAATTCATAATCTTTAATGATTAAACCATTTTCAAACTTACCAATAGTTGTAGGTTTTCTATATACACTTTTGACAAACTTGCCAAAGTACAATCCTTTACCATTAACACCATAGTGAGCCCAGTGACCTCTACGAGTATGCTGTGCTAATTCACCTGCATTAGGTGCACGCTCTGTACCATCTGCTTCAACAACTACAATGGTGTCCTTAATCTTTAAAGTTTTCATAGAAAACTTTGGTTCATCAGACTTACCTTGTTTCTTACGATTACGACTGATTCTTTTACGCTCTGGTCTAGAGCCTACAGTATCTTCGTTAACCATAATGTCATTCTTTGAGTTCATCCACATAAGTGTCTTGAGGATAGCCCATCCAGACATCTTAATTAGTAATGTCTCTCTGAATATCATTTGTGTAGCCATATTGAATACATATTGATTCTCACCACCAGCACCTTCTCCAAACATCTTTTCAAATCCTTCAAAGATTGCTCGTGAAGTTTCTTCATCGTTACTAACTAGTTCTGAGTATTTATTAAACTCGTCATACAATGAATCTTTGTCATCAGGGTCTATAAGTAAAAACTGACCTAATGGTTTACCAATATTATTTAAAGAAATAACTGCACTGTTCAAGTATGTTGGACCGTGAGTTACATCTCTAACAAAAAAGTCTATGTGCAATATGAAGTGAGGTTTAATCTCTTCATTATCCCAAGCATTACCTAGTAAGTTCTTCTTAATATAATGTAACTCTCCATCTTCTTGATAAATGTCTTCTTGTGTAAGTATCTCTGTGACTGAACGAGCATCTCCAGACCAATCTTTATGACCCATTAGTTTCATAGATATATATGTATTAAGTAAAGGTTTGTCGATTTCTTGTTGAGTAACAATACAAGATAAATCTTTTTCTATCCATTTATCGTCAGCATACTTATTAGGAACATTGTAGTTTCTAAAAAATTGATTCATTATCTCTAAGTCTGATAACAAAAAGAAACACCTATCGTATGGAAGTGTTGCAAAAATTATATCTTTGTAAGGTTTATCATTAGCTTCTAAAAAATCTACAACAGTTGTATAAAACTTATCTTGGTCTACATTTTCTGTTGCTTGCGATACTGCTTCTTCAACATTCATATCAAAGATTTGTGATATATCAAATATATGTGGAAGGTTATCCATACCATCGCTATGAACATTTACAGGTATAACATTTTCAGTTAAACCTTGAATGTCTTTCATTAGCTCAATCATTCTAGTTGTATCAACTTTATCGCTTACTTTTGATATCTCATCAAAAACATACAATATTTTTTCATTGATAGGCAAGCCGTGTCTGGATGCAATTTTGGTTGCTGCGAGTAGTTCGCTTAGTTGTAACATAAGTTATCTCCTTTTTTCGTGTAACAATTATACCATACCTTTAAAAATAATGCAAATCTTAAAAAAAATGTCACACCGCTTTGTTAAGATGCAAAGCAGTAAAAGTAATAATAGGAGCGTATATGAGAATAAAAAAATTAGATATAAGAGATGCTGATTATGTCATAGATGGATATGGTCAAACAGTAGGTATAGAAGTTGAATTCCCATTGTTTGAAATATCGGTTCCAGAGTTCTATGAGTGGATGAAAAAATATCCAAAAAAATCAGAGCGTGAATATCACGAAGACCATCCAAGCAATCTGCACGATTGTTTAATGGATTTTATTGAAACGAAAAAAATTCCACACGATGAAGTTAAACAATTCGCAGTGGGAAAGAACTATTCAATAGATACAGTAAAGCTAACTGAACAAGCTAGAAATTTAGAAACACTAGATGTTATTGTTAACTTTAGATACATAGTAGAACAAGAAGCACCCTTCTAATTAATTAATATCCTGCTTAGGTTGTCTAACTGATTCTTGAGCAGGATATTCTTTTCTTTTAACAACTTCAAAATTTTTTATAATATCTTTTTCCCAAACTCTTAAATAATTAGAAACTGGAACATCTACTTCGGCTTTTCTAATAATGGTATGCATAATATCAAAAGCCATTTTACCTAACTCTTGTACACCTTGATGCTTATGAACTCTTGTCCCCATATTTACTTGAGCAAATTTTCTATGACCTAAAGGTTCTTTATTGTGTATGTCTATTAAGTGTGACACCTCCACACTGTAGCCTGTTGGGTATTCTAAAGTTTCTAATAAATCTCTTCTGGCTGCATACTCTCCAGATAAAGGCTGATAAAACTCTTGTAATTTAGGAAAGAACATTGCAAGCATAGGTCTAGCAGCTATCTCAGTAACCCTACCCATATTTTCCCTATCATAAAATGCCTTCACATATTGCACTTCATCTTTTATTAACAATGGACCAACAAGTCCTCTAATAAATCTATCGTCAAAGTTTTTTATATCTGCATCTATGTACACAACAATATTTGAATTAGTAACAAACAATCCTTTCCAAAGATTTTCTCCTTTACCAGATTGATTTCCTAAGTCTGGTCTTATATCATCTGCAAAGTAAAAATCTATTCCCATCGCCGCAACAATTTGTGGTGTATTGTCTGTAGAGTTACTGTCTATGACAACTACTTCGTCAACCCACTCTGGTATAGCTTCTAATACTTTTGCAATAGTTTCGCTCTCGTTTAAAGTTGGTATAATGACTGCTATGGAATTTTCGCCTTTGTTTTTAAGAATTAAATCTTCTGGAAAATCTTCTTCTGAATATGTGTGGGGCTGGTACCAACAATCAATTCTTTCCATAAAAAATATTATACCAACCCACCTAAATAGTTATATAGGTTTAGTTACTAGGTATAGATATTAGGTATAGTTCCAGTTCATCTGGCGAACTACCGCAGTTCATTTAACGAACTACAGGGGTTCGAGAAACAAACTACTGCAGTTCGAGACACGATATACGGTGTTCGAGAGACGAAACACTATATATAGTATGACAAAAAAAATGCACAATATATAGTATGTGTCGCTAAATACTGTGATATAATAGCTTTATAAGGATATGAGTGAAATTCCTTCACAATGTCTCCTTTTTCTGTCGGTATATGTACCCTATCGCTTTAAGCTTTAGGGTGTCCAAAAACCCCGCCGGGGAAATTACTATACCTATCTAACCCTTTATACCAGAGGTCGAAAAAATTTTTTTTCCGCTTGCATATGTTCCACATCTGTGGTATACTACTATTATGAATAAAGGCTGGTAAAGAAAGCCTCGCAAAAAGAACCTATAAACATAGGAATGGTCGCACCTAACCAGAAGGGGAGGCTCACCCACGCCCAAAATGACTATGAGTTCAGTAAATTACCAAAAATTACCAAGTGCGTATCTTGTCATATAAAATTACAAAAGAAAACATTAGGCTGGCGGGATGCTATAAAAATTACTTGTCGCCAGAATATTTGATTTGAACTTTAAGTGGTTCATCTTTGTCACCACCAAGTTGTATCTTTGAAGGTTTAGACCATTTATCAAAAGAACGCTCTAACCACCAAGCAGCAGCTTGCCATTGTCCACGACTTGCAGCAGTCTTAATAGAACTCAAAAACATACCCTCTGCTTCTGCTCTAGCCTTCTCCATAGCGTTGCAAAAGTCCACATACAAAGACTCTTCCCCAGCCTCTCTTTGTTCCCTGCCTTTTTCAAGCCAACGATACAAAGTGACTTTATGAATACCAGCCATTCGTGCAGCATCTTCAACGAAATATCCCATTCTTAACCATTGTTGTATGCTATTTATAAGCTCTGCATTTAGCTTCGAAGGTCTACCTTTTTTCTCACTCATACTGTATATTATACACTGATTATTTATGATGTTGTTGTAAGATGATATGACAAAAATAGTGTAGAATTAAAGTATGCAATATCACAAAAAAGAGTTAAAAAAGACCTTAGATTCCTTCTATGTGTACTATCACAATATAGGTGGAACTGATGAGAGGTTTGCCGAATTGCACGCCGCAGCGTCTCAAATAATCGAAGAAGCGAAGGTAGAAAAAGACCTTGAAGATATTGCAAGACAATTAGCACTAGTCAGTTTAGAAATGATGAAGTCAAAAGTTTTAGACCGGGACCCACTTACAACCCAAAAAAAGAAACTTTTAAAATATTGGCTTAAGTATTTATAAAGTTTTTTGAATACTGTACAGAAATAGCCCCTACCCTTAATTATATATACTATACATTTGAAAAATTAGGATTTATGCTCGAAGACTCCGGAGCTTCTCTCTCGCTAACGTTTAGCGATTTTAACAACGGGCTACCGTCTCAGATTATGAGACGATAACCCGATTATAAGTATTCAGATTATATAACCCCGAATACCTTTAGTTCATTTTCTAATTCGTAACTAGCCAATTTATTAGCACGTTTAACAATAGCCATACGGTTAGACAATTTATTACGGTTCAATTCTCTATGACTTTTTAGATTAGCCATCTCAGAACCATAAAACGTTTTTTGACGTGTAGCTACTTTTTTACCGTCTAAAACTGGTTCATTAGAACCAGTTTTAAATAGACGTGTAATAAATTTAAAGGTAGAACCGTTATAAAAATGACGGTTCTTAACCTTAGCAACAACTTGAAAAATTTGTACTGAACCATCTGAATAGGTTCTAATTTTTCTAATTGTTCTACCGTAGATATTTTTAACTTCTTCTTGAACATAATCAAGATTAGAAGCTTCATCAGTCTCTTCAAGCATTCTTAAACCTAATGCACCTATGAAGAGTTCTTCTCTATTCAATTCGTTCAAAAATGCTTCATTGAACTTTTTGAATTTTTTTCTAGATGGCTTCTCAACTGAATAGAATTCAGAAGTAGTTACCCCGTTACCATCGGCTATATATGTTTTAGTATTTGTATTCATTTTATTTTCCTTTTTTCCGTGAACAAAATCTAAACCAAAATCTAAAGTAACACTTGAGATTTTCAATTCGGTATTTTGTTCGTTTTTCATAAGGTTAGTATATAACAATTATTTTTATATATCCATTTTTATATTAACCATAAATAGATGGTTGAATATATACCCCGAAAAAACCCCGTAATCATTGAGTTTTTTACCCCTATATTTTGGCTAAAAATTTTTTTTATTTTTTCCAAAATAATTGCCGTTTTTTTACTCAAAAATGGCTTAAGACTTTCAAAAATCAGTGTTTAGTTAGAATGTTTTCTAACTAAAAATTTCACTAATCTTATCTAGAATTTTTTCAATTCTTCTACGTCTCAAATATCTTTGAGTAGCTGGATACCTTTTTGTTACGTCTACATATTTGTATACGTAGTTTCCACATTCACATTTATATTTCATTTTTATATTTCCTTTTTTCTCTTGTATCTATTACTAGCGACAAGTTTTTTAAAAATTAAATCTTATATAAAAAATAAGCCAAAATTAAAACTATGACAATTTCCATTTTTCACCACCTTTATATTTTCTATTTTCTTTCATATAAATTACTAGTGACAACTTTTTAGAAAATAACCAATATTTTGAAAATATTTCAGATTTTTTTTAAAATCAAAATCTAATAAATGTATATAGAAAATCTAAATAAATTTACTTAGATTTGTATAGTATATACATTGTGAATATTTTCACAAACCCCAGCCGTTTATATATGTATACCGGCTCATTAGGAGCTTCAAATACTCCGGAGCATTTTCAGATTTAGCTATTAACTAAATCTGAAAAGTTCCAATTTACAACGTCAATTTTAGACATAACGGATTCTTCGCCTAATTGATAAGCTGAATAATTAACAGCATCCAATACGGCTTGAACGTCTTCTAAAGAATCACTAACGGTTGTGAATTCAACTGAAGCTTCTTCAGTTCCTTTCCACATTCCGATGGTATCCTTTATGGTCCATCCATCAACAATACTAAGGATATTTTCTTTAGCATCTTCAATAACTGCTGAAACGGTTCTTAAAGTTAATTCGTACATTTTTTTACCTTTCGTTGTTTTAATAATTTAAGTATACCATATATCAAAATTAATGCAAGCTTATTTTAAAAATTTTTTTTATTTATTTTTTTATCTTATATATATAAGGTTATGAGATATCGAACATATGTTCGAAGGTAGATTGCCTCATTACGAGGCTGAATTACTCCGGAGCAGCCATTGGCTGTCCGGAATACTCCGGAGGCTCCGGAAAAATCTCGACCTAAAGTTTAGGTTTAGGTTTACATTTTGGGAAGGTTGCGAAGTCAACCAGTGACCCTTCCCAATCTGTATAATACAATTATAACACAACTCAGAATTAAATGCAAGTCAAATTATAAAAAAATTTTGGCTGGGTTATATTTCAAACCCAGCTTCAATTTGCCCTATAATTTCGTTAGCACATTTTTGGATTCTGCCGAGAGACTCTTTGACGAGCTTCTTAGTGTCATCCTTGCCCCACGTTGCTATGTAGCCGAAGCTATATGCATCAGACTCTGAGTGAATGCCTAGAGCTTCTGCAACAACGTAAGCCACGCCTTCAGCTTCTGTCTCATACCTTGCACGGTTAAGCTGATAGTCATTAATATCAGCGTGCAAAATCATATGAGCCATCTCGTGAATTAAGGTTTTGACTCTGTAACCGAACTCAGCATTTTCGTCAATCACGATTTCTTTTTTCTCGTGTGTGCAAAAGCCGTCAGTTCCTAGAGCATTACCTACAATCACTTTAAAGCCATATTTTTCAGCAAGTTCTGTAAGGTCGTCCCAGAGCTTATCTGTAGCCCCTTGAACTTCATCCTTTAAAGGAACAAAGTCTGTAATAGGTTCGCCTTCTGTTTGCTGAATGTCAAAGACTGGCACTGACATAAAGCCCAGCATCTTTTTTTCGATTCTGTGCCTTGCGTCAATCTTGCAAGTGTTGACTCTGCTGAACTTATTCCAAAGTGTTCTTTGGTTAAATCCAGAGCATCCTTTTTCGTTGCAAACAAATTGAATTCTAGGAGCCAATATCCAAATAGCCTTTTCGCCCTTCTTAATTGTGCGTCCTACTTTTTCCCATTGCTTAGCACCACGAACATAAGTTGCTGGTTTTTCCCAGCCCCTTAAGATGCCTTCAAACATAATCAAAAAAGTATTGTTCCAGCTGTAAGGGTGTTGACCCTTCACAAAAGAAAGATACTTTTTCCAGTCATTAGATTCAATTAACTCGTCAATTGATTCCTCTAACCTTTTTGTAATATTCTCAACAATTTCTACGTTGCTGAGTTTTTCTTTAGTTTCCATAATTTTCCTTTAATCGCTTATATAATATATATTATAACATACATTGATTTTAAATGCAAGTCATACACATAGTTTTTTTTACAAAAAAAAGCTGGGTTTTCACCCAGCTAAATTTTGTTCGGCTAGTTCAGCCTCTGTAATGACTGAATAACCGTTGTCTGACAAATAGCAATCAGAGTAATCTGGTGCTATATCAGCGTCAAAGTCGCTGAATATGTCAGGGTTAATTGACCGATACACTTCTAAAAAGCGTTCGGTAAAGAGTTCAGCGTTCACTGTTCCCCCTTAAATAGCTTATACTTCATCCTCTTAGCTATTTCGTGGAGCTGTGGAGAGTTGAACTCCAGTATCCTCAAGGGCAGTAGTTAAACTGCTCCGGAGGACTAAACCCGTCAGCCCCGTCTGTTCTGAAACCTGTCTATCCATTTCAAAACCCAGTTTTGAAAATCCCAAGCAAATTTCGTAAACATTATTGACATAAATAAAGTTCCTAAAATAACTTCCATTTTTTTTCCTTTCGTTTTACATAAGCAAGAGACCTACACTGTGACGCTTCCTGCGTTCCCCGTTCCCTGCGTTATTAAGAAGCTAATGCTTCTCGCAGAACTACTAAGGGCAGAACACTTGCTGAATTTGAGCAAGTCTCTTTCTGTCGCTTATGTAATATTAATTATAACACACCTTGCAATTTTATGCAAATCTTTCTACAAGATTTTTATCTGCTTCTACTAACTGAGCGTACCCGTCGTGGTTTCCCTCGGGGTCGCCTTGTAGCTGAATTAAAAAGTGTTCGCCGTTCTTATCTTTCATTAAGAAAGAAGTAAACGTAATATCGTAATCGCTTCCGCCTTGGCTGTAAACATTACAATATAAAACTTTTACGAACGTGGAACCCTCTAGAAGTTCGTCGTCCAATTCGCATCCACCCATCATCTCAGTGTGACTTTCATAAGGGTTATCTGTATAACCTATTGCGAAGTCGCCCTCCTCGAAAACAATTAAGTCGTTTTCTTTATTCATAGATGCACTCTCGCAAGCTTCTCTAGGTGTTGCGAAACCTAATTTTTTATATTTCATATTCTCCAATCGTTGTAATATCGCTCCGGAGGATTTCCGAAGTGGTCTTGGTCTTTGTTCTGTTGCCAAGGTGACCAGCCTCCGAATCTTATTCAACTCGCAGAGTTGCGATTACGCCAGTGGTGTTAGCACTGTGTAATCACCGCTTGCGTGAAAGTGCTTATTGCCCTTTCCGCAGTAGCACTCTACTGGTCGAGATTTATACTCTCTGACCAAGTAGCCTTGTGACATACTGAGCCTTTCGTTGTTTTCGCTTCTGAGGCTTTTCCTCAGTCGCTTTATATATATAGTATATCATACCTTGCAATTTAATGCAAGTATATTTCTAAAAAATCTTAAATTTTTTTTTGAGGTAAGCTGGGGAAGTTCTGAAACCCCAGCAAACCTCGGATGTCTTGGTAAGGCAAATACCCAAAAAACCTTACCAACCTTTCTGCAAAATCTTGGGGGATAAGGTAAAACAAAGAAAACCCTTAACCCCCGATGATGAAACCTTGCTAGGTGTTTATTTAAAAACACCTAGTCTGTCGTAATCGTAATTACCCTTTTTAATGAGTAAGTCGAAAACTTTACCAACGCTTTGGTTGTTTTTGTGTGTGCTTAACAACAATCGCCAGTCGCTTCTGAGAACACCGTAATAAGTGTATTGCACACCATTACTGAATTCAGCAGTAAGCTTTCTATTAATTCTGTTAAACTTCAACGTATTCAACATTGAGCTGTCAGTCTTGATAGTTTTATTTATCATTTTTTTATACCTTTCGTTTGTATAAATACATTATATCACACATTGCGATTTAATGCAAATTCCGATTACTTTCTTAGCAATCGCTGTAAAAGTTATCTTGAAACTGTTTGGTTCGAACTGGGACTTTCGCCCCCCACTCTGTGCAGGTAGTTTCCGATAAGCTCACTATGAACAACAGGGACGCTTAGAAGCTTTTAGGTATCACCTAGGATAACCTTAAAGTCTTAGCAGTATGTTGCAGGAAGTTTCTTTTCGAGACTATGGACACGTTACGAGCCAGTTTCTCAACAACTTCTACAGCCATTGCTAAGATATCAGAAGCCGAGCGTCCATCTATACCTCATCGCTCATTATGGAGGCTTCGTCAACCTTGTAAAACAAGTATATCATACCTTGTTTAGTTTTGCAAATTTAATCTTAAGATTTCTTTTGCTTCGCTTTCCATACAAAGTATGGTTTAAAGTTTGCCTGAATGTCAACGTTCTTTTTGACAACAGGTTTAAACTTAATGTCAGCCATTTTTTTTACCTTTCGTTTGTTATAAATATATTATATCATACATTCATATTTAATCCAAATTTAGTTACCTAAAAAGTTTCGGGGCTTACTTCCACCACCCACTTAATAGGTAACTTAAATATGTATACGATTAGCACCCCGTCGCCATCTGCAAGCAAGTGTCTCCTTTTTAAAAAACCACTAGGGAATTCGCACTACACTTACAGGTTTTTTTCGTCCCGACCTCTAATAGAGGAGTTTACCAGACTTCTCACTTTCTCAAGTGCTTAACCGTATAAAAGTATTATATCATACATTGTAAATTAATCCAAATTCTAAAAGCCTATAAACATTGAGGTTTTTAAAAAATTTAAAAAAAAATATTTTGGTAATTTTTACCAAGAAAAATCTAAAGTTTTAGTCGAGATTTTTTATCGAACAAATGTTCGAACGCTCCAGCAGTCTTCGGACAGTAGAAACTCTCATTAAGATGTTCAAATACTCCGGAGGGTTTATTAGCACCGCTTGAATACTCCGGCTGGGCGGACCAGCCGAAGCATCCTTCTTCTACAGCGACAACGAAAGGACGAAGCTGAAGCTTCGAACAAACGCCGTAGAATCTATTTATACCTGTAATCAGGTCTTTTAGATTTGCTGTATAAGTCCCAAAAAGCACTCGGATTTTTGTAAACAAAATCCTTTATGAATGCATCTCTAGAGTTAAATGGCACTTGGTTCTTAACGAACTTGCCAATTAACCTGATAGCCCTATAAGATGATTTACCAACAGAGAAGTCTCCGTTAGCTTTTCTAAATCTAGAGTCACCGATGTAAGACTGAACTGTCTTCGGAGCTCTATCTAGATAATCTTGCATAGTCATCATATTCCTTCCTAGTACCCATACTTAAAGGCACTACTTAACTATCGGGTGAATCACTTCACAGTTGGTTATGCTGCGATTTCATCATTAACAACTAAGTGCGGTCGCTGCTTTTTAACAAATAGAATTCAGTTTCGGGAACTCGTAGCTCAATCTGTCCGTCAGATACTTGACTACCCACGCTCTCACGTACAGCTTTCAAAGCTGCTGCCCCTTCACAAGGGCAAGGATGGCTCTCACTTTACTGTCAAGTCCTTGGGTCTTGCTAGCCCGGTTCGCTTGATTTTTCACTGCAGCAATGCAGTCAAGCTCCTCCATCGGCTCGGTATGCGTCCCACTTGCAGGTGGGTACCGACCATATTCCCCGGGTCACTCTCCCTATCTATTTGGCACCGTTTTTGTAGTCGGCTGCACAGTTCAAAGTGCCCACCTTCTACCAGTTGCCGATAGTTAAGTACTACCTTTTAAATTTAAGTAATATCCTTTCGTTATCTTATGTAACCATTATATCACACAATCTTTTTTAATACAAATTAAGTTGATGTTTTTTTTACCAGCTCTTGTTGGTGCTTCAAAGTGCTGCCGAACAGTTCATCGCCCGAAGGCTCAATCTCTCCCTCACCAGTAGTATCCTACCCATTTCTGTTTAAGTACATTCCGACTACAACAGTCGTTCTCCAGCGTATCTGTATTTTGCTGGTGGCTTCTCGCCTAGACCCCACCCGAAGTAGCTACTCATCAGGCGACCACACATTGCAGTGCAGTTGCGGTAATTAACCGTTCTTTAAGGGCGTTACATCTTCCTTAAACATACTTACCAACCTAGCGTGTCTCAAAAAAACATACTAACTTAACTTGTATAAATACAGTATATCATATCTTACAATTTAATGCAAGTTATTAATAAACTTTTTTTGCTATCTTGTGCAACGGATAAATCCGTGGTAGTCCTCGCAAATGCTCCAGCACTTGATAGCTACTATCTACGTACACTAGGTCAATCCCCGTGTTTATATAGATAGCTTGTAACACACAGAGAGTTGGTATCGTATTGGCTAAGTGCCTCAAAGGTTGTGTATTATACTCTCAAATTTCAAACCTTATACCTTTATGTGCTACAAGCTACCTACCTGACTGGCGTGGCGAGAACCGTTGCGTGTCTATTTCCCTCGCCAAAGGTGGAGTTTATAAGGCTCCATTATCCGATTATCTTATGCATCACTGCATAATATCTAGTCAGTTAAGTGTGTTTTTTATCCTATGGATAACCCGTATACTTAGGCAACACACCAAATAAGTAGCTTGAAAGATACAACGTAACTGCTCCGATTATGTTAGCAGTTTTACCACGTGGTTCGGACTACGTGTATCCTTCAAGCTACCTACCTATTCAGTAGCTTTTAATATTTCTATAACTTCTTCGGACATTTCGGCGTCGTTAAGAAGCTCTGCGATATCTCTATGCAGATTTTCTGAACCCCAACCTTCGTGTGTCCAAGCGTCTAGAACATAATCTGTAAAAATTTCTATCTGGTCTTTGTAATAACCATCAAGTAACAAAATGACTAACTTTCTAGCTAGTGCATTCTTTTGCTTAACGTTAAGTTCGTTTACATCAATACCATCAATATCAACTTCACCGAACTCGTTACGTTCAAATTTATTCATACCTATCCTTCTTCTAATTCAAAGTCTGCATCCCACAACCATTCCCAAGCTGTGTTTTTGTCAGACATTCTAGCTACATCAAGTATGCGTTCTTTGTCAATATGTTCACCTTCATCACCTTCAAAGGTTCCTGTGACTACGAACTTATAATTAAAACAATCGCCATCTCTTTCACAAATAATTTTTTGCATATCTGTCCTTTCGTTGTAACCATTATATCATAGCTTGGGATAAATTGCAAATTTACCCCAAGACTTTTATTTAGCTTGTGCTAATCTTTCCAACAACTCGTTAACAATTTCTGTTTCACGGTCGTATGCACCACTGTTATTCTTCCAGAGTGCATCTTCAAAGAACACAACCAATGCTTCCTGCATCAGTTCGTTCTCTTCAGAACTAAATTCTATCTTCGCACACATTACACTACCCAGAATTTCTTAAGAACTTCAAGTTCTTCATCTGTAATATCTGTAACACGATAAACACTTATTAGTTCTTCACCGAACCAATAGGCTTCCTTATTACTAAGTGTATCTTTATGCTTACCTTCAAATTCTGTTAGGTCTTCATAACCGTAATAAACTTCATTAATAAGTTCAGCTTCAGTTAGTTCATTTTCAAACCAACTAAATTCTGTATATTCTATCATTCCATTTTGTCTAGTAAAAGTTACCAATTTTTTCATTATTCCTCCACTTCAAATATTTCATTATGAAAACTACATAAATCATCAACTTCTTGTAGTCCATTAGTTTCATAATCGTTCTGTTCTTCGCCAAATAAATTCTTATTTATTTCACATTCAACACACTTCACAATTCCTCCAAACTGTCATACTTTGCATCAAAGTCAAAGTTCTCATTAATAATTGGACTGTTAAGTCTGTACAACTTTCCATTCTCATCTTCTACGATGATGTCCCAGATAGTGTACTTCATTATTCTTCTTCCTGTAAATGTTCTAACCAGTCAGAACCAGACATAGATAAAACAAATTCTTCTGCATCTTCTTCGTCTCTAGCGTGAAACGAAACAAATACTGTATAAACTTTATCCATTATTCTTCTTCCTTTATAAGTTCTGTCCATCCAGATGCTAGGAACTGTACGTCATCAACTAAACTAGTTGAATAACATTCTGCCGATGCATCTAGTTCTTCTACTATATCAAGCACTTCGTAATCACCATCTTCTATGACGGCTTCTTTACTTTCTGCTTCTACAAGTACTACACGAACACCTTTAACGTCTTCACGGTACTCTTCCTGTACTAGATATCTATTCATAATTGTCCTTTCGTTGTAACAATAATTTATTATATCATACTCTGGGGACTTTTGCAAATCCCCAAAGTGTTTTACTCAGAGCTTTCGCTCTGGTCATCCTCTAATACTTCGTCAAAGAAGTCGAGGATAAGTGCTATGAGTTTAATCACATCACCCCAATCTAGTTGTGTGAATGAGACTATTCCGTCTCATCCATCAACAACATATCAACGAATGCACCTAAGAAAAGTTTTTCTACGGCATCTATCGCTGAGACTTGATTGCTACCACGGAATTCCACACCTTCTGGTAAATCAATCGATGTGTCAAGCATATCTGCATCTCTGCAAATTTCTGCTTCAACAACGATTTCAATAGCTTTTTCAGCTACTGGAACCATATACTGTGGTATAGGTGGATAGCAATTTCCAGCAAAATGCATAGATATCGCTTTTGTTAGGTTCTGTGTGGACGCAAAGTCCACTGCTGTGTTGTATCCCATTTTAAGATACTCCTTTCGTTTGATTATGTAACCATTATATCACACATTATTTTTTAATGCAAATCAGAAAGAAGATTTTACTCTTCTTCCTGTTCTGCAAATACTTCGTGTGCAATTTCCAGATATAACTTATATATGTTCGCACGAACAATGTCTAAGGCATTTTCATACCCGAATTCATTGTCTAACCATATATCAGTCCATTCAGCACCGTTATAGTGTCCAACTAAATCAATTAAGTCGGAATTATAAACGGGGACTAAACTATCAGCAATTTCAGATAATATGTCTTCTGGATACTTAGTATCAAAGTCATAATCTTCAAATGCATCTTTTACTTCCAATTTTAAGTCGTGGCGACTAACTGTATCTTGCATACTGTCCTTCCGTATTTATATTACTAGTATATCATATATGAGATTATATGCAAATCATTTTAAAAAAAAATCTAGACTTTTACTTTAGATATTATTTGAGCTTAAAATTTGCATTTGTATACACTATATGATATAATTCTTTTTATGGTGGAAACACTAAATAAATACGAGAGGACAATCGGCTGGCTTCTTAACGAGCTAGAGGTTACCAAAACTTCTCATCCTTCAGAGGATGTGAGGCTATGGTTGGCTATGCTTCACGAAGCGGTCGAGTATAACCTCTCGAAGACTGAAAGCTAAAAACTTTCGGGGCTTGGTTCCGTGCCTGTCAACAGAAACGGAACGCCTTCGGGTAATCACACAAATTTCCTTATCAGAAGTGGGTGGGTGACACTCCAGCTAACTGATTTTGCTCCAGCTACTGCGTATCTGCCTTTTTCTTTTCTTCTACATTAAGCTACCAAAATACTCCGGAGACGTCCATTATGACCTCAAAATACTCCGGAGCCCCCATTATGCAGCTGAAATACTCCAGCCGATTTCACAAGCTTTAGAATTTGTGAAAAAAATTTCACGAGGTATGTGGTTTGTGAAATTTTTCCATTCGGTTTCTTTTTACTCCCCTCCCTGCGTCGATGTGCTGGAGCGAAGCCACTGTGCTATTGCACAAAACAAGACATATTCAATTGTCACTATACATTATACAGCATATGACATTTTTTGTCAAATACTATTTGTATAGTTTTTCTGTAGAGGCAGAAGTTAATAGATGCATATTGCTATACATTGTTAGTTCTGCCCTTACAGTTATGTGTGAGATGACCAGTTGTATA
>MDSW01082421.1_pt1 | contig 16583 bp, 17 predicted proteins | sample 811171 | NCBI WGS metagenome assembly MDSW01 (sample SAMN05326641, study PRJNA326480) | marine metagenome | isolation source: seawater | place: Atlantic Ocean: North West | collected 2012
ATATATTTAGCTATTGATTTTTAATTTTTTTTTTACCAAATTGGAACAATATAAATTGTAAGAATTATTTAATAGTCCTACAGAATGCAATATACTACTAAACCTTTTTTGGTAAGATATTATGAAACAGATAAAATGGGAATTGTTCATCACAGTAATTTTTTAAGATATTTAGAAATTGCTCGTCTTGAATGGTTAAATAAATTAGGTTTGGATTACAGTGAAATTGAAAAAAACGGCATTATACTACCAGTAGTTGATATTAATATTTCTTATAAACAACCTGCGAGATATGGTGATACTCTCAAAATTCAAGTATTTGTTAAAAACAAACCTAAAGTTACAATTGATTTTGAATACAAAATAATTAATCAGTTAAATAAATTAATTTGTGTCGCAAAAACTAAAATTTGTTTTTTAAATGAAAAAACAAGAAAAGTTGTAAGATGTCCTGAAAATATTTTAAATAATTTTATTATTTGAACTATAAATTCTAACTAAGTCTTCACCTAATTTATATTCCTTTTTAAGACTACATTTAAATTTTGGAGATTTTATACCATTTAAAAGTATTTTTTTTGATTTAAAAACTCTTATTTCATCAAAAATATTTTTGTTTAAAAAGCCTTCAATTGTTTTTTTTCCACCCTCAACAATTAAAGACTGAACACCTAATTTATACAATTTATTGGTTAAACTTTTAATACTAGACTTGTAATTTATTTTAATCCAAAACTTATTTTTTAAATTTAACTCTTTTGATTTGGTGAAAATAATTGTTTTGTTATTATCGTTTAGTATTTCTAATTTTTTATTAATTCTATTATTTGGATCGAGAATTATTCTAATAGGATTATTGCCCTTATAATATCTATTAGTAAGTTTAGGATTATCGTCATTTGCGGTTTGAACTCCAATCAAAATTGATTCTTCGTGAGATCTCCATAAATGAGCTAATTTTCTTGATTTCAAACTGGATATCCAATATGGCCTATTTTCAGTTCTATTTTCCTTTGTCGGAGAAAAATAACCATCAAAGCTTTCAGCCCATTTAATTATAATATAGGGTCTTTTTTTAAGTTCATACGTAAAAAACCTTTTATTTAAATTAATACAAACTTCTTTTAAAATATTGACTTTAACTTCGACACCGTTTTTTTTTAAAATTTTAACTCCCTCACCATTATTTTTTTTTGAATAATCAAGGCATCCAATAACTACTTTAGGTATTTTCATTTCAATTATTTTATTGACACAAGGTCCTGTTTTTCCAAAATGACAGCAAGGCTCAAGATTGACATAAAGTGTTGATCTTTCTAAAATCTCAACATTCTTTATCTTAAGTAATGCATTTATTTCTGCATGATTTTCACCTGCTTTTTTGTGCCAACCTTCAGAAATAATTTTATTTTCATTCACAATTACACATCCAACTAATGGATTAGGATATGTTTTTCCTATTCCTTTTTCTGCTAATTCAATACACCTTAGCATAAATTTTTTGTGAATATTATTTTTGTCTGACAATTTTTTTAAATAAAAAGTTAGTATTAAATTAAAACTTATTAAATACCATATTAAAGTAAATAAAACTAAATAATGTTATTAGTAGATTTGAAAAAAAAATACGACTTTTATTTGAGAAATAAATTCTCAAAATTAGAAATCCAATTTTTTTTTAAAATTTTAGTTAAAAAATATTTGCAAGAAGATCCGATAATAATTTTAAGTAAACCAGAAACAAAAATAAATAAAAAAAAAGTTGAGTTTTTTTTTTCTGCACTCAAGGATTTGAAAAACAACAAGCCAATTCAATATATTTTGAAAGAAGTTTATTTTTGTGATAAAAAATTTATTCTAAATGAATTTGTATTAATACCAAGACCTGAGACTGAAGAGTTAGTTAATTGGTTTTTAGAAAATCATAATGAAAAATATTTTGAAAAAACAATATTAGACATAGGAACTGGAAGTGGATGCATTCCTATTTCAATCAAATTAAAAAGAAGTAATTGGAGGGTTGAATCAATCGATATTTCTGAAAAGTGTATTAATTTAGCTAAAATTAATGCAAAAAAACACTCTGTTGAAGTTAATTTTCAAAAAAGGGACATTTTGAATATTGAAAATTGGGATAATAAGCTTGATTATATAATTTCAAATCCACCATATGTTGCAAAATTTCAAAAAAAAGATATGGATTTAAATGTCTTAAATTATGAACCTAAATCGGCTATTTTTGTTGAAAACGATGATCCTTTAATTTTTTACAGGAATATAATAGATTTTGCAGAACGAAATCTAAAAAAAAAAGGATACTTATATATAGAAATAAATCCTCTTTTTTGTAATGATATTAAAATGTTATTTGAAAGAAGTAATCTAGAAATTAAAAAAATCAAAAAAGATTTTTTTGAAAAAAAAAGATTTATTAAAGCAAAGAAAAATAGATGAATATTCATAAAGAGCGAATTTTAGAATTAAGAAAACTGATTGATCACTACAATGACGAATACTATATTAATGATAAAAGTGTTATATCAGATAGAGAATTTGACAATCTTTTAAATGAATTAATAAAATTAGAGAAAAAATATCCTGAATTTGATGATTTAAATTCTCCATCAAAAAGAGTTGGTGGGGGGATAACTAAAAAATTTAATGTTGCAAAACATACATACCCTATGTATTCTTTAAATAATACTTACACTAAAAATGAAGTAATTGATTGGGATATCAGAGTTAAAAAAAAATTAGGAATTGACGAAATAGAATATACTTGTGAATTAAAATACGATGGAGCCTCAATTAATTTGATATATGAAGATGGGATTTTAGTAAAAGGAATAACAAGAGGAAATGGTGTTGAGGGAGACGATGTTACTTTAAATGTAAAAACAATAAAAGATATTCCTTTGAAACTAAGTGGTAAATTTCCAAAAAGAATTGAAGTCAGGGGTGAGATAATATTACCTTTAAATGAATTTAAAAATTTAAATAGAATTAGGCAATTAAATGGTGAAAAACCCTTTATGAATCCCAGAAATACTGCATCTGGATCTTTAAAATTACAAGATAGTAATGAGGTTGCAAAAAGACCATTAAAAGCATTTATTTATGCTGCTATTAATGATGAATCAGTTGATATTTCTCATTACAATTCACTAGTTAATGCTAGAGCTAACGGTTTTTTAATTCCTGATTCAATTGTTAGAGCCAATTCATTAGACGAAGTATTTGGTTTCATTAATTTATGGAGAAATAAAAAAAGTAATTTAAATTATGAAATTGATGGAGTTGTGATCAAAGTAAATAATATTAACTATCAAAAAACACTAGGCCACACCTCAAAATTTCCTAGATGGGCTATTGCATTTAAATATGACTCTGAGAGAGCTACTACAGAAATCAAATCTTTAAGATATCAAGTTGGTAGAACTGGCTCAGTAACACCTGTTGCTAATTTAAGTCCTGTTTTATTGTCAGGAACAATTATAAAAAGTGCATCTCTACATAACGAGGATCAAATACTAAAACTAAATTTGAGAATAGGAGATAAGGTTTTTATTGAGAAAGGAGGTGAGATAATACCAAAGATTGTAGGAGTAGATCATAAGTATAGGGGTAAAGAGAGTGATAAAATTAGATTTATTGATAATTGCCCTGAATGTAATTCAAAACTTATTAGATCTAAAAACCAGTCTAATCATTATTGTGAAAATGAAAATGAATGTAGACCGCAAATAATAGGAAAAATTCAACATTTTATTTCAAAAGAAGCAATGGATATTGACGGTATTGGAAATGAGACTGTCATTCAACTATATGATAATAAGTTAATTAAGAATATTGCTGATTTATACAAATTAAAATTTACTGATCTTATTAAGCTTGATAGAATGGCTGAAAAATCAATAAATAATCTTATGGATGGTATTGAGAAATCTAAAAATAATCCATACGAAAAAGTATTATTCGGTCTTGGTATTAGATTTGTTGGAAAAACAGTAGCAAAAAAAATAATTGAAAAATTTCCAAATATTGATAATTTGATTAATGCATCTTATGATGATCTAAATGAAACAAATAATATTGGTGACAAAATTGCTAAAAGCTTGATCAAATTTTTCAGAGATCAAATTAATATTAATTTAATTAATGAATTAAAATATTTTGGTTTAAATTTCAATAAATCAGATAAAACACTATCTTCAAACATTCTAACTGGTAAATCGTTTGTGATTTCAGGTACTTTCGAATTTCATACCCGAGAGGAAATTAAAAGTATTGTAGAATTAAATGGAGGAAAAATATCATCTTCAATATCATCTAAAACCTCCTATATTCTTGCTGGTAAGTCAATGGGTCCAAAAAAGAAAATTAAAGCAAATAAATTAGGGGTTAATGTAATTGATGAGAAAGAGTTTTTAAAAATGTTAGAATTATAACATTTATTCTTTAATTTGAATAAATAATCTAATTTTTAACTTTAAAGATTTTGAAGTAATAAATTTGTGTTGTGAATTTTTTGTCAAATTATAAGTATAAGTTTTTATTTAATAGATTTTATAAAAATAAAATGTCTGTTAGGAAATATAATTTAAAAAGATCCATTAGGAAAGTTGGGATTATTTTTGAAAACGACCATTATTTTGATGAAACCTTTATAGATGAATTAATTGAAAATTTAAATATTAGAAAGAAAAATATTTATTTAATGAATTTTGGAAAAAATTTTTTTGAATTTGACAATTCTTTTAGATTTGAAAAAAATGATTCTTCATTTTTAGGAAAAATTTCTGGAAATTTAAGATTATTTTTAGAGGCGGATTTTGATTTATTAATTAATTATTTTAATTCTAATAGTTATGAAATTAATTTATTCAGCTTAAAGTGTAAAAAAAAGATTAGTGCAGGATTTATTAATACAGACAGCAGAGTAAATGATATAATATTTAATTTTTCTCCAAATAAAAAAAAATTATTTATTGAAGAAATTTCAAAATATGTAAAAATTGAAAAATAATTATAACTTTTTAATGGGAACGGGTGTTGCTTTAGTTACACCTTTTAATTCTAATGGGTCTGTTGATTACAATAGTCTTGAAAAAATAATAAATTCAACAATACATGGTGGAGTAGATTATTTAGTGATATTAGGGACAACCTCTGAATCTCCAACTCTTAGTGAAAAAGAAAAAGAAAAAATCATCTCATACGTTGTAAAGAAAAATAATGAAAGAGTTCCATTAGTTATAGGAATAGGTGGAAATAATACAAATAATTTAATTGATAGAATAAAAAAAATTAATGATTCTTCCTTTTCCGCTATCCTTTCAGTCAGTCCTTATTACAATAGACCCTCTCAATTTGGTATTTTTAAACACTATGAAAAAATAGTTTCAATTTCAAACTTACCAATTATCCTGTATAATGTCCCATCAAGAACGGGATCAAATATTGAAATTAACACTGTGACTGATTTAAATAAAAATTTTGAAAAAATTATAGGAATCAAGGAAGCATCAGGAAATTTCATTAACATGATGAATTTAATTACAAATACACCAAAACATTTTTATGTTATTTCAGGCGATGATTTGTTAGCTCTACCAACTGTTTTAGCTGGAGGTTCAGGTGTTATTTCTGTCATTGCCAATGTATTTCCTAATCAAATTAAAAAGATGGTAGATTTAGGATTTAAAAGTGATGTTAGCCAATCTTATAGAATTCATTATAAATTAATGAAAATGATTAATTTAATATTTGAAGAGGGAAATCCTTCAGGAATTAAATATCTTTTAAGTAAAAAAAATCTATCAAATAACATTGTTAGACTGCCCCTTAACGAAATTTCTCTAAGTTTAAAAGAAAAAATAGATAAAGAACTTGAGTTAATTTAAATTTTCATACTATGTCATAATATTACGCAATAAATTAATTTTCTTAATTTTGCAAAATGTATAAGTTTTCAAGTTTTATAATTTTTTTGTTTTTAATAATATTAACTTCTTCATGTAGTGATTATCAAAAGCTTTTAAATAATGGCACTACTTTAGAAAAAAATAATGCGGCAAATGAATTTTATGAATCTGGTGATTACAGAAAGGCTAAAAATCTTTATGTTCAATTAGTAAATTCATTTAAGGGTAAGCCTCAACATCAAAGATTAGTTTTCTTTTTAGCTAATTGTTATTTTCAAACTAAAGACTATTATTTAGCTTCTTATCAATATGAAAATTTTGTTAAGTCATATCCAAATAGTAATAGAGTTATAGAAGCTACCTATATGCAAGCAAAATCTCAATTCATGTTATCTCCAAGATTTAGTCTTGATCAAACTGAGACAGATAAGGCTATTGATCTTTTACAAATCTTTATTGACAAATACCCTAACAGTGAATATACTCCAGAGGTAAATTCATATATTCAACAATTGCAAGAAAAGTTAGAAAAAAAGAATTTTGAAATTTCTAAACAATATTATACAATCAGAGATTATAGAGCTGCAATAAATTCAATTGATAATTTTATAGCTGATAATCCTGGAACAATTTATAGGGAAGAAGCATTATATTATAAATTTTTATCATCTTTTGAAATAGCTGTTAATAGTATAATTCAAAAAAAGAATCAAAGATTAAAATCAACTGAAAAAATATACTTAAATATACTTAAATATTACCCAGAGTCAATTTTTAAAGAAGATCTCGATGAAAAAATTAAAATTGTAAATAAAGAATTAAATAATTTAAATTAAAATAAGATGACAAAATATAGAGAATCAAAGGCGTCTTTGACAACAAAAACATATAATAAGAGTGAATTAGAATCGAAAACTGAAAACATTTATGAAGCATTATCAATTATTGCTAAAAGAACAAATCAAATCAACTTAGACATTAAAAAAGAATTACATGATAAATTAGATGAATTTGCAACTCATAACGACAGTTTAGAAGAAATTTTTGAGAATAAAGAACAAATTGAAGTTTCTAGATTTTATGAAAGATTACCAAAACCTCATGCAATTGCAATAGAAGAGTGGCTTAATGAAAAGATTTATCACAGAAACTCTGAAGATTCAACTATTTAAAGAATGTCAGTTCTAAGTGGTAAAAATATTCTACTTGGAATAAGTGGAGGAATAGCAGCTTATAAGATTCCATTTTTAATTAGGTTATTGGTAAAAAAAAACGCTAATGTTAAGTGTGTTATCACAAATTCAGCTAGGGATTTCATTACACCTTTAACAATTTCTGCTTTGTCAAACAATCCTGTTTACGAGAATTTTACTACTAATGAAGTTAATAAACCACTTTGGAATAATCACGTTGAACTAGCTAATTGGGCAGATTTAATGATAATTGCCCCAGCAACATCAAACCTACTATCACTTTTATCTTCTGGTGAATGTAAAAATCTACTTGTTGCATCATATTTATCTTGTAAATGTGACATTTATATTGCCCCAGCAATGGATTTAGAAATGTTTAATCACCCTTCAAATAAAGACAATATAAACAAGCTAAAAAAAATAGGAAACCATATTTTACCTTCTCCAAAAGGACCTCTAGCTAGTGGTTTAAATGGAAAAGGAAGAATGTTAGAACCATCGGATATTGTAAAAAAAATTGAAAAAAAAATACTTTCAAAGTTGCCAATGAGAAATTTAAAAGTTTTAATCACTGCTGGACCAACTCATGAATATATTGATCCAGTAAGATTCATTTCAAATGGATCATCTGGTTTAATGGGTTTCGAATTAGCTAAAACCTGTCTTGGTTTAGGAGCCAAGGTTATTTTAATAACAGGACCAACTCATTTAAAATTAGAAGATGAAAGATTAGAGTTAATCGATATAACTTCTGCTATGGAAATGTACAACGAGGTAATATCAAAATATAAAAAAGTTGACATAATTATTTGCGCGGCTGCAGTTGCTGATTACACTCCAAAAAAAATATTAGATAAAAAAATTAAAAAGGAAAGCATTTTTAAAAATATTGTCTTTAAAAAAACGGTAGATATTTTAAAATATTTAGGAGAAAATAAAAAAAATCAATTAATTATTGGATTTGCACTGGAAACTGACAATGAAATTGAAAATGCTATAAAAAAAATTAAAAATAAAAATTTAGATGCAATTGTTTTAAATAAGCTTTCCTCAAAAAACAAATGTTTTCAATCTAAAAAAAACGAAATAATTTATATAGAAAAAAATAAAGATCCTATATTTCACAAGCTAAAAGACAAAAAATTAGTTTCAGTTGATATTATTAATTACATATTAAAGCTTTATGAGAGTAACAATTAGTTTTTTTATTTTTTTTATCACCTTCTTCTCTAAAGCTCAAGAAATTGACTGTAAAGTAATTGTCAATTCCAGTTTGGTTGAACAAACTAATCAAAAAATTTTTGAAACATTAGAAAAGTCATTAAATGAATTTATTAACAATAATATTTGGACAGATAACAAAGTTTCAAACAAAGAAAAGATATCATGTTCAATAATAATTAACTTAACTAAATATGAATCATCAAACTTTGAAGGAACATTTCAAATTCAATCGTCTAGACCTATTTTTAACTCTAATTATAACTCAACGATTATAAATATTATAGACAAAGATATTTCATTTAATTATCAAGAATTTCAACCACTTTACTACAATTCATCAATATATAGTTCCAATCTAATTTCACTAATTAGTTTTTACACTTACCTTATTATTGGTTTAGATGCTGATTCATTTAAATTTAATTCTGGGACAAGATATTATAATGAAGCCCAAAAAATATTAAATTTAGCTCAGCAAAATAATTCAAAAGGTTGGAATCAGGTTGATGGGAGTAGAAATAGATTTTGGATAATTGATTCATTAATGTCAAAAACCTATGAAGTTTTTAGATCAGTTGTTTACAATTATCATAGAAATGGATTAGATCTTATGATAGAGAATCCTCAATTAGCAAAAAAAAATATTCTTGACACATTAAATTCATTTAATAAAATTTACCTTACAAGACCAAATTCATATTTAGTTCAAACTTTTTTTGATGCTAAATCTGATGAAATTATTGATATTTTGTCTGGTGGTCCGACTATGAAGATTTCCAAGACTCTTAAAATATTGAATAAGGTTTCACCTTTTTTTGGATCAAAGTGGAAAAATGTTGAAAAATAATTTTTTATTTGAAGTTAATAATACATTTATTTTGTATTAAAATATTATAATTTGTTAAAAGAACTTAATATAAAAAATTATGCATTAATTGAAGATCTAAGTATTAAGCTGGATGCAGGTTTTATATGTATGACAGGAGAAACTGGATCAGGTAAATCAATTCTTTTAGGTGCATTATCGCTTTTACTTGGAAAAAGATCTGATTCAAGTATTTTTAAAGACAAGAATAATAAATGCGTTGTTGAAGGAATATTTAAAATAAATTTATTTGGTTTAAAGAATTTATTTGAAGAATATGATTTAGACTACAATAATGAAACTGTTATAAGAAGAGAGCTAAAATATGATGGAAATTCTAGATCTTTTATTAATGACACTCCTGTTAAGTTAAATATTTTAAATATTGTTGTCGCTGAACTAATAGACATACATTCACAAAATCACTCAATTTTTTTAAAAAAACAATTTTTTCAACTAAATATCCTTGATTCAATTTCAAATAATATTGAATTAAGAAATCAATTTAAGGTTAAATTTAATAGCTATTATTTATTGAAAAATAATTTAATTAAACTTGAAAACGAATTAAAAAAAAATAATAGTGAAAAAGAATACAATACATATCTAATTGAAGAATTAAATAAAATTGATTTTGAAAATTTTTCGCTAAACAAATTGACAAAGGAGTTAGACTATTTAAATAATTTAGATCATGTTAAAGAATTGATATCAAAATCAAACAAAATTCTAAACAACGATAACTTTGGTTTAATTAATCAACTCAATGAACTTTATTTGTCATTTAGTAAATTAAGCCAAATAAGCGATAAATTTTCAGATTTAAAAAAAAGAATTGAGTCTGTAAATATTGAATTAAAAGATATTGATAGTGAAATTAATTATGATAATGAAGGATTTAATGATAATATTAAAAAAATTGACGAACTTAACAACAAGATTCATTTTGTTAATGGTCTTATTAAAAAACACAATGTTACAAACTTATCTGAATTAGAGAGTAAAAAAAGTGAAATTCAAGAGAAAATTAGCAATTCAAATAAAATTTTAAATAAAATTGAGGACTTAAAGAAAAATAAATTATTAATTAAAAATGATTTAAATTTTTTGTCTGAAAAATTATCGAAATCAAGGACAAAAAACAAAAAGTTACTTGAAAATCAATTTTTTAATTTATTTCAAAAGTTAGGTTTAAAAAATGCAAAGCTAAAAATTGAAGTTTCAGAAAATAATGAATTTAATGAAAACGGTAAAAATTCTGTTACTTTTTACTTTTCAGCAAACAAGGGTGTTGATTACAAAAAGTTAAATAAAGTTGCATCTGGTGGAGAACTCTCCAGAATTATGTTGGCAATTAAAATAATTCTTTCTAAATATAAATCATTACCATCTATAATATTTGATGAAATTGGTTCTGGTACTTCTGGAGATATTTCTATGAAAATTGCTAAATTAATGCATGTTATGTCAAAAAAAATGCAAGTTATAACAATAACACATTTACCACAAATTGCTGCAAAAGGTGATTTTCATTATAAAGTTTACAAAGAATCTGATAACAAAACCACTTCTACTAAATTAAAATTATTAGATAAAAAATCTAGAGAAATTGAAATCGCTGAAATGTTAGGGGGTGGAAAACAGTCTAAAACTGCTATTGACCATGCGAGACAATTACTTAATTAAACTATATTTGATAAAATTAAATTTATGAAAAATCAATTATTGAAAAATAAAAAAGGTATAATCTTTGGCGCTTTAGATGAAAGATCTATTGCATGGAAAACAGCATTAAAGGTTTATGATGAGGGTGGTGAGGCAATTTTAACTAACGCACCAGTTGCTCTAAGGATGGGTAAAATCTCTGAACTTGCAAAAAAACTTGATACACCGGCTATAGCAGCTGACGCAACTTCAATTGATGATTTAGAAAAGTTAATTGATTTCTCATTAAATCATTTTGGACAAAAACTCGACTTTATATTACACTCAATAGGAATGTCAATTAATTTGAGAAAGAAAAGAGAATATACTGACTTGAATCATGAATGGACAACCAAAGGTTGGGATATTTCAGCATTGTCATTTCATAAGTTACTCCAGATATTATTTAAAAAAAATGCTCTAAAAGAGTGGGGTAGCGTAATTGCCCTATCTTATATTGCAGCACAAAGAACTTTTCCAAATTACAATGATATGGCAGATAATAAAGCTTATTTAGAGTCTGTTGCAAGAAGTTTTGGTTATTACATGGGAAAAGAAAGGAAGGTTAGAGTTAATACAATTTCTCAGTCTCCAACACCAACAACAGCTGGTGATGGAGTTAAAGGTCTTAATTCATTTCTGAATTTTGCTGAAAAAATATCACCGTTAGGAAATGCCTCTTCTGATGATTGTGCAAATTTTTCAGTTGTTATGTTTTCTGATTATACAAAGAAAATAACCATGCAAAATATTTTTCATGATGGTGGATTTTCTAGTGTTGGAATAAGTCAGGATTTGATTGATATAATTGATCAAGAACAAAAATAATTTTAAAGTTTAGTTTCATATGTTAAGCGTTAACATAAAAAAATATATTTACATAATTTTATTTTTTTTTGTATCATTTAGTTTTTGGACTTTAACAAAGCTATCAGAGGATTATAATTCAAAATTAACTCTGGAAATTGACATTATAAATGCACCTGATGATTATATTGTAAAAAAACAAAACATTAATTCGATTCAGGTATTTATAAAAGCTTCTGGTTTTGAACTATTTTATAATAAGTTGTTTCAAAATAAACTTATTGTAGATTTAGAGGAGGAAAAAATAGTTGATGATAAAATTATTATAGATTATAATGAAAATAAATTTAAACTAAAAGAGACTTTAAATTCTAATATTGATATAAGTAGTGTATTTCCAGACCAAATTGTTATTGAACTAGAGCAGGTTGTTAATAAATTTGTTCCAATTGTATTAGAAAATGAGTTAAAAATTAAATCTGGTTATGGTTTGAGAAGCCCAGTTAATTTATCACCTGACAGCATTCAAGTTTCTGGACCTTTTAAGGAAATTTCCAAAATTAGTTATGTTTCTGCATTAATAGATGCTGATTTAAACATTGAAAATGACTTTACGACTGATTATGAAATAGTTAGAGACAAAAAAATAAGTTATGAATTTTCGTCAGGTAAAGCAGTTATTTATGTTGACAGATATTCTGAGAAGACAATAAAAATTCCAATTTTAGTCAGAGGAATTCCAGATTCGTTAGATTTAACATTATATCCCAATGAAGTTGATATTTCTTTTCAATCCAGTATAAAAAGATTAAAAAATATTAGTGAAAAAGATTTCATTGTATCAGTATCCTTTGACTCAAAGACAAAAAAATTGAGTAAAGACCTAGATGTTTCAATAGATTCTTTTCCAAGTTCACTTAAAAATCTAAAAATATCTCACAAGAAAGTAGAGTTTTTAATTAAGAATAAAAAATTATGACAAAAATAGTTGGACTAGTTGGAATGATGGGTTCAGGTAAAAGTAAAATTTTAGAAATTTTTGAAACTCTTAAAGTCTCTTGTTTTAACTCAGATATTGAAGCAAAAAAAATAATGGAAACAATTCCTTTTGTTAGAAAAGAAATAATTGATTTCTTTGGACATGAATCTTATATAAATCAAACACCTAATACAAAATACTTATCAGGTATTGTTTTTAAAAACCCAAAAAAATTAAAATATTTAAATAGTATAATCCACCCAATAATAAAAAAAAAAATTTTTTTATGGTCAAAAAATATTTCATCCAGATATGGTGTGATTGAATCAGCAATTTTGTTTGAATCTGGATTAAATAAATTGTGTGATAAAATAATTTGTGTTGAAGCGCCAGAGAAAATAAGAATTCAAAGAATTATTAATCGTGACAAAATTAACGAAGAAAGCATTAAAGAAAGATTAAATAATCAAACTAAATTAAAAAGTCATATTAAATCTGTAGATTATTATATAGAAAATATTGATTTTGACATAACTAAAAAAAGGGTGATCTCAATCCACAATGAATTATTTAATTAACTAATTAACAATTTGTTAGTTTTTTTTTAATTTTTTTTTTTCAAATTTGTAAAAAAAATAAATTGAAAAAAAATTATTTTATTTTATTGATTGTTTTTACAATTATCTCTTTAATTGGAATTATTAGTATCCAAAGCTATTGGATAAGTTCAACTTTAGATAATAAAGAACAAGAATTTTCAATGGCAGTTGGCCAATCACTGATTTCAGTTGCCAATGAAATTGAGGATAGAGAATTCAAAGAGTATTTAAATACTTTTCAAAGTTTAATTGATTCAGTAGGATCTCCAGAAAATTCAAATTTCAGAGAAGTATTTATGTTTCTTGGAAGTGATGAGAAAACAAATTTGTCTTCACTTCATACTTTTGGTATTCTAGAGGAAGAATACAATATTCAGAGTTTTTCAGATAAAATAAGTCTTGATTCAGTTGTTAAAGATTACAAGGGAGTTAAAACAACAACAATTTTAAAGGACGTTTTTGATAAAGAAAATAGATTATCTTACTCAGTTGAGAGATTGAAAAGTATTGATAGGATTAATGCTGTAGATTTGGCTAAGTATAAAACAATTTTCTCAGAAATAGCTAATTCTATTCCTGTTCACAAGAGAATTGATGCATTTGAACTAGAAATGTTGTTGAAAAGGGAGTTAGAGGATAGAAAAATTAAAACAACAATTGAATTTATTGTTCACAGCCAAGGTGTACCAACAAATGTCAAATCTAATAATTATTATGAAGAACTTAATGGAACAGTTTATAGAACTCCAATTTTCTTAAATGATAAAGGTGAATCAGAATTAGAGTTACTGGTTGCTTTTCCAAAAAAAAATAAATATGTTAAATCCTCTGTAATTGGAGTTGCAAGCCTCTCATTTGTTTTAATATTAATTGTTGTAATTGTATCATTCAGTGCCATCTATCATTTTATTAAACAAAAGAAAATTTCTGAGGTAAAAACTGATTTTATTAATAATATGTCTCACGAATTCAAAACTCCCATATCTACTATAAATTTAGCAATTGACTCTGTTTTAAACTCAAAAAATATAATTGATAAGAAAAAAATTGATAGATATTTATCTGTTGTAAAAGAGGAAAATAAGAGGATGCAAGATCAAGTTGAAAATATTTTAAAAATTTCACAGTTAGAAAGAGATAAAAATATTTCAGATATGAGAAATGAAAATTTACATTCTATTATCAGTAATGCAATAAATCACTTTTCTTTAATAGTAAAGAGTAAAAGGGGTTCAATAAGGACTAATCTAAACGCAGAAAATACCATCTGTAGCATAGTTAAGATAGATTTTACAAATGCTTTAATTAATATCATTGATAATGGAATAAAATATTCAGTAGGACCACCTCAAATTTTAATTAAAACTCAAAATATAAATAATACTCTTATTATTGAAATAATTGATAAAGGAATTGGTATGAGCAAAAAAACACAAAAAATGATTTTTGAAAAATTTTTTAGAGAGGAAACAGGAGACATTCACAATGTAAGAGGACATGGTATTGGATTAACTTTTGTGAAAAAGGTTATAAATCTTATAAATGCTAAAATTTTTGTTGAAAGTCAATTAGGATACGGAAGTAATTTTAAAATTGAAATTCCTTTATCACTAAAAAATTAATTAAATGAATAAATGAAAAAAAATAGTAAAAAAATTCTCTTAGTTGAAGATGATTTAAATTTTGGAAATATTTTAAAAGAATATCTGCAGATAAATAATTATGATTTAGTGCTAGCCAGAAATGGAATCGAGGGATATAATAAATTTTTATCAGCTGAATTTGATTTATGTATTTTAGATGTAATGATGCCTTTCAAAGACGGTTTTAGTTTAGCTAAAGAAATTAGAAGTAAGAATGAAGAGGTACCTTTAATTTTTCTAACGGCCAAAAATTTAAAAGAGGATGTTTTAAAAGGATTTAAAATTGGAGCTGATGATTATCTAACAAAACCTTTTGACACTGAGGTTCTTCTTGCAAAAATTAAAGCGATTATGAGTAGAAAAAAAATTTTCAATGTTCCAAGTTCTGAGGATATAATATTTAAAATTGGAAAATTTCATTTTAACTCTAAATTAAGAATTCTATCCTTAGAAAAGAACCAATTTAAGTTATCACCAAAAGAAAATGAACTTCTAAGATTATTAATTATAAATGTTGATGATTTACTTTCTAGAGAAATTGCTTTAAATAAAATCTGGCGAGATGATAGCTATTTTGCATCAAGAAGTATGGATGTGTATATAGCTAAGCTTAGAAAATATTTAAGTTTAGATACTAAAATTGAAATAATAAATATTCACGGTGAAGGCTTTAGATTAGTTGTTAATGACTAATTTTTTGATCTTGGATGATATTTTTCTAAAACTTTTGATAAATGTTTTGTATCAACATGAGTGTATATTTCAGTTGTTGTTATATTTTCATGTCCCATCATTTGTTGGATTGATCTTAAATCAGCCCCATTTTCTAATATATGAGTTGCAAATGAATGTCTAAAGGTATGAGGACTAATATTTTTTTTAAAATTAAGAAAATTCATTAAATCTTTTACAATATTAAAAATTGCTACTCTTGACAAATTTTTTCCATTCTTATTTATAAATAAATAGTCATTAAAATTTTTTTTGATAACTTTTTTTGATCTAAAATCATAAATATATTTTTTAATATATTTTTTTGAATAATAGCTCATTGGGACAAACCTCTGTTTATTTCCCTTACCTAATATCATTATGAGATCCTCATCAAAATAAATATTAGAAATTTTTAAATTTATTAATTCACTTACTCTTAAACCACTACCATATAAAGTTTCAATAATTGCCCTATTTCTATAACCATTTTTTGATTTTAATTTTATTGATTCTAAAATTAAATTAACTTCATTGTTTGTTAAAGTTTCGGGTAATTTTCTACCAACTTTTGGTGAATCAATTATATCTATTGGAGACATTTTGATAATATTTTCAAAAACTAAGTAACTAAAGAAACTTTTGAGTGAAGAAATCTGTCTGCTTTGAGATCTACTCTTAATTTTTCCTGAGTTTATATATAAAAATTCTTTAATTAAATCAATATTTATATCTGTAGGATTAGACTTTATATTATTTATTTTTAAAAAATTACAAAATTTATTAATGTCATAAACATAACCTTTTATTGAATTCTCACTCAACCCCCTCTCAATTTTTAAATGATATTTAAAATTTTCAATGTAATTATCCCAATTCATATTTTAATATAATTTTTTTTTAATGAATATCATAAACAATTAGTAATTTTGAT
>MDSW01057743.1_pt1 | contig 16581 bp, 10 predicted proteins | sample 811171 | NCBI WGS metagenome assembly MDSW01 (sample SAMN05326641, study PRJNA326480) | marine metagenome | isolation source: seawater | place: Atlantic Ocean: North West | collected 2012
CGTGCCCAATGGTAACATCGAGATTGCGAAATTTGATGTTCCATTGCTCTACTCAACTGAGCACACTCACGTAGAAATCGATCCACAACTCGTCTTGGGTGTATGCGCTTCTCTCATCCCGTATCCTGAGCACAACTCAACCCCTCGTGTTACTGGTGGAACCGCCATGGTCAAGCAATCGCTTGGTCTTCCGAGCGCAAACTACCGTCTGCGCCCAGACACGCGGGCCCACATTTTGCACTACCCGCATCGTTCAATCGTTCGAACGGATGCCATGCGCACAACGAACTTTGACGAGCGCCCCGGTGGACAAAACTTCATTGTGGCCATCATGTCTCTGCACGGTTACAACATGCAAGACGCCGTCATCATGAACAGAGCATCCGTAGACCGCGGCCTCGGACGCTCTACGTTTAATCGCACGTACAATGCTGAGCGACGTCGATTCCCAGGCGGCCAAGTAGAAGAAATTGAAAAGCCAGGGAACAAACTGACCGAAGTCAAGGGATTGAAGCCGGCTGAGGCTTACTTCCATCTCGAAGACGACGGCCTACCTCTGCCTGAGACCTACCTCGAGGGCGGCGATGTTCTCGTCGGCAAAACCAGTCCGCCACGATTCCTCGAAGAATCCAACAGCGGCGCTTTCCTCATGGCACAAGAACGTCGAGAATCCTCGATGCTCGTGCGGCACGGTGAGAAGGGTTGGGTCGACAACGTTTACGTTACAGAATCCGATAACTCTGGCCGCTTGGTCCGTGTTATGGTACGTAGTCACAAGGTGCCGGAAGTTGGTGACAAGTTTGCCTCACGACACGGACAAAAAGGTGTCATTGGACGACTCGTCGAACCTGAAGACATGCCGTTTACACAGGATGGGGTTGTCCCTGATTTGATCATCAACCCCCACGCAATTCCATCGCGAATGACGGTTGCCCACGTTCTTGAGATGATCGGCGGTAAAGTTGGAGCAATGGAAGGACGACGAATCGATGGTACAGCATTCCGTGGAGAAAAGGAAAGCAGCCTACGAGACGGTTTGGTCCGCAATGGTCTTGCCCACACAGGCCGTGAAGTCATGATCAACGGTGAAACAGGCGAAGCATATCCTGCCGAAATCTTCGTTGGATGCATCTACTATCAACGACTTCACCATCTCGTTAGTTCAAAGATTCACGCTCGTTCCCGTGGCCGTGTTCAAATTCTCACCCGTCAACCAACCGAAGGTCGTGCTCGACAAGGTGGTCTGCGATTCGGTGAAATGGAACGTGACTGTTTGATTGCTCACGGTGCATCCATGGTCATCAAGGATCGTCTCCTCGACGAATCCGACGGTATTGACATGTTCGTGTGTGCTCAATCCGGACACATCGCATGGTACGACCCGAAACGGCGTACCTACGTCAGCCCAGTCCACGGTGACGGTGCTGAAGTATACAAGGTACAGACGTCTTACGCATTCAAACTCCTGCTCGACGAAATGAAGAGTCTTGGAGTTGCCATGCGACTTGAACTGGAGGACCGAAGATGAGCCGAAAAACCACAATGATTCCAAAGCGAATTGCACAAATTCGTTTCAGCTTGATGGATCCCGTAGAGATTCGAAAGATGTCCTCTGTTGAGGTCAAAACTCCGGATACTTACAAGGACGACGGTCACGCATATCGGCAAGGTCTGATGGATCCTCACATGGGTGTCATTGAACCGGGATTGGTTTGCCCAACGGACAACTGCAAGTACGACGAATCCCCTGGACACTTTGGACACATCCAACTTGAACTTCCGGTTATCCACATCGGCTTTGTCAATCTGATCAAGACTGCGCTCAAGTCCACATGCAAGGCATGCAGCAAAGTACTGCTTCACTCAGCAAAGGAGACGCATCCGTCCAATCCTGAACTTTCTGAGCAGGATTACTACCGTTCTCGAATTAAGGACATCATCACCAAACACGGTGTTGGTTCCACTGAATTCTCGAGCATTATCAAGGAAGTCGAGAAGGTTGCTTCCAGTAAGAACCGACGCACTTGCATGCACTGCGGTGAGATGCAAGGTGAAATTCGACTTGACAAGCCAACTACCTTCAAGGAAAAGACCGAGAACGTCGGAACCGGCGGAAAGGAAACAGAACGCAAGATGAACCCTCGTGATGTGCGCGAGTGGCTTGCAAGCATTCCTGATGAGCATTTGATTTTCATTGGAATGGACAAGCAAAACCGACCTGAGTGGACCGTGCTTAAGGTTCTCCCAGTTCCACCGATTACCGTTCGTCCTTCCATCACCCTCGATAGCGGGGACCGTTCTGAGGACGACTTGACACACAAACTCGTCGACGTTCTGAGAATCAACCAGCGTCTCCAAGAAAACCGTGACTCTGGTGCGCCCCAACTGATCGTCGAGGATTTGTGGGAATTGTTGCAATACCACGTTACGACGTACTTCGATAACCAGACTTCGGGTGTCCCACCTGCTCGACATCGATCAGGACGAACACTCAAGACGCTTACCCAGCGTCTTAAGGGGAAGGAAGGACGATTCCGTTCGAACCTTTCTGGAAAGCGTGTCAATTTCTGTGCACGTTCCGTCATTTCACCTGACCCATACCTCGGTGTCAACGAAGTCGGCGTTCCTGTGAAGGTTGCAAAAGAATTGACCGTTCCAATCCGTGTTACACTCCGTAACCGTGAACAAATGCGACAGATGATTCTACGAGGTCCTGATGTCCACCCTGGTGTAAACTACATCGTCCGTGGTGACGGCCGACGGGTTCGAATCAACCCACGCAGTCGTCTTATCAACGCTGGTTTCCGATGTCACAATCCCGAGTGTGAATCCGAACATACATTGCGCTTTGATTTGGACTCTGTTCTTCCAGCACCGAATTTCCTGCCTGGTATGGTCGTACGTCCACTCATCAACCGTGTGGAAGGTAGTGACCTGACAGAAACCAGCTACATCGTCGATGACGAAGAAACCCTTCGCAATCTCCGCGGAGAAGACGAGCACGGTCATCCTCTCCCCGAAGACGATCCACGCGCGATCCTCCACTACCGATGGATGCACGAACTTGCACAAGCTGACAACCCCGACCCAGAACCATTCCCAGAGCACTTGGAAATCCGCTGTCCTCACTGTGGCAGCCCTGCAGATGACTACGACATGCCGACACCGGTTGAAGATCGTCTTTCAACCGTTGACATCCGCGGAAACCCGAAGCCTGGTATGCAGGTCGAGCGTCACCTCATCGATGGCGACGTTGCAATTTTCAACCGACAACCATCACTCCACCGTATGTCAATGATGGTTCACGAGGTACGAGTCATGGAAGGCCACACCTTCCGGTTCAACCTCGCAGTATGTACTCCGTACAACGCTGACTTCGACGGTGATGAAATGAACTTGCACGTTATTCAATCCGAGGAAGCCCGTGCTGAAGCGAAGATTTTGATGCGCGTACAAGAACACATCCTCACACCTCGTTACGGGGGTGCGGTTATCGGTGGTATTCACGACCACATTTCTGGTGCCTACCTTCTCTCCAGACCTGGAACCTTGGTTTCAAAGGCCCACGGTTTGGAAATGCTCGGAAGCATTGCCTACACAGGTGAACTGCCAGAGATCGTCAAAGATGACAACGGAAAGGACGCATTCCGAGGACAAGACTTGATTTCGTTGATTGTTCCTGACAACATCAACCTTCACTTCATGTCCCGAAGCCGTGACGAAGTTCACGTCAAAGATGGAAACGTTGTTGGAACACTCGACAAGCGTGCCATTGGTGCTGAAGACGGTCGTCTCCTCGATGCGATTGTACAAAGCAATGGCTCTGAAAAGGGTGCTCAATTCTTGAACGAGTTTACTCGACTATCCATTGCTGCTTGTACCTCTCTTGGGTTTACAACAGGTATCGACGATGAAGACCTGAGCACAGAAGCTCTCGAAGCAATTCATGAAGCCAACGCTGCTGCTCGTGCACTCGTCGAAGAAGAATTGGAACGATTTGAAACTGCAAAGGGTGATCCTCGAAAGTACGAGCCTCGACCAGGTCGAACAATGCGGGAAACCCTCGAGGAGAACATCATGGTAATGCTCGATGAAGGAAAGCAGGCTGCTGGTGATGTTGCAAAGAACGAACTAAATCAGTCCGGTTCGACCAACGCCGCTGTTAACATGGCCATTTCTGGTGCCCGTGGTTCCATGGACAACCTCAACATGATGGCTGGTTCCATCGGACAAGCGAAGGTTCGTGGAAAACGTCTCGAACGTGGTTACAACGAACGTGTTCTTCCTCACTTCAAGCGAGGAGGACGTGGTGCACAAGATCGTGGATTCATCTCCGGTTCGTTCAAGCGAGGTCTCGAACCTACGGAGTTCTTTATGCTCTCAGTTTCAGGTCGAGAATCCCTCGTTGATACAGCTGTCCGAACATCCAAGTCCGGATACATGCAACGCCGTCTCATTAACGCTATGGATGATTTGAAGGTCTTCAACGATGACATGCTCTCAGTACGAAACACTGCAAACCGAATCATTCAGTTCTCCTACGGAGAAGATGGAATTGATCCAAGCCGTGGTGTCCATGGAGCGGCGTTCAACATCGATGTCATCATCGATGGCGCCCTGGGAACCGAAGGCGGTTCGAGAATCACTCGAGAAAGCATTGAGCGTGAAGAACGCGAAGAAGACCTTGGCGCATGGGACGATGTTGAAGAATTCCACGATGGAGGTGGCGTCTGATGGTCGTTAAGAGTGCAACCAAAAAGAAGCTCATGGATTTGGGTATTGCAGAGAACTTTGCACACACCCTCGCCAACGATCGAAAGTGGGACGATGTGAAGGTCCTTTCAGCCCAGGACATTGCGCAAGTTTGCGAAACAGATTCTGAGACCGCTGGCTCAATTCGAGACACCATTGAAGGTGCACTCAAGAAGAATCGAGCCGCTGGTTCTGAAGCAACAGGTCCAACCACAAATGTACGTCTCAAGCGACGTGTTGGCACCCGCACACGATCTCGTGCGAAAACCGCAGCGGACTTGGAGACCTATCACGTTGACAAGAAATTGCGTTCATTTGATGATGAACTTGCTGATGACGCGGTTTACAAGTCACTCAAAGCGGCAGTTGATGACCTCGGCACAAACCGATTTAGCGATAAGATTCTTCATGACATGACAGTCGCAATTCACGATAGAAACATGAAGAAACTGACCAAAAAGCAAGCAACAACCGTTGTGGCTGACGCATATGCTGCTCTTGACAAAGCAAGCATTGACCCATTCGAAGCAGCGGGTATCATTACCGCTCAATCAATTGGTGAGCCAGGTACACAGATGACAATGCGTACGTTCCACTACGCCGGTGTTGCAACCGTCAACGTTACACAAGGTCTGCCACGTATCATTGAGATTGTCGACGCTCGAAAAGTTCCTAGTACTCCAACCATGATCATTCGATTAAAAGACGACAAGAAAAACTCCAGTGAGGAAGCACAAAAACTCGCTGCCGCCCTTGAAGTGACAACGACGTTCAACATTGCAAACATCGAAACCGACGTTGCACAGCGACGTTTGGTTCTCAAACTCAACAAAGGTCAATTGAAGCAGAAGAACATGACTGGAATGGAAGTCAAGGACAAACTTGAACGAGCACTGCGAACGCTTGTACAAGCCGACAAGGAAAAGAACCCAGGTGTGCTTACCATCATCCCTGGTGTCTCCAGCGAAGAAGATCTTGAAGATCTTCTCGAGAACCCTCCATCGTACACAATGTTGCTCCAACTTGAGGAGAAAATCCGTGACCTACGATTGAAAGGTGTGCCAGGTATTGAGCGTGCAAACGTCCAGTTTGATGATAAAGAGGGTGAGTATTACCTTTCGACAATTGGATCCAACCTCTCTCGAGTGAGCGAGATTGAGACCATTGATCGGTCACGAACATATACCAACAACATCATCGAAATCTTCGATTATCTCGGTATTGAAGCCGCACGACAAGCTATCATCAACGAACTTGAATCAACACTGCTCAGTGCTCGTCTTGAAGTCGACGTACGCCACCTTCTCATGGTTGCTGACGTGATGACTTCGGAAGGTGAAGTACGAGCCATCGGCCGACACGGTGTTTCAGGGACCAAGCACAGTATTCTTGCTCGAGCTGCGTTCGAAGTTACCGTCAATCACTTGCTCAAGGCGGGTATCATCGGTGAAACCGATCGACTTACCGGTGTCGCTGAGAACATTATCGTTGGACAACCAATCTCCCTTGGTACGGGAAGTGTTGAGTTGTTCTACATCCCTGAGGAATGATTCCAACCATGAGAAACACACGTGGAGAATGGAGGAAGAAAAATGGATTTAAGCCGACAACTGAAAACTGCAATTGCAACCGGAAGCCTACTGTTTGGACAACGTCAAACGCTTGATGCGTGTGCCCGCGGGGATGCTCGACTCGTTCTCCTCGCTGCGAACTGCCCGAGTGACTACATCGACGATTTGCGCGCCCGTCACCCTGAGGTGACCGTGCATCAAGCTCCAGTTGTCAACCGTGAACTTGGTGTTGCCTGCGGTAAACCATTCAGTATTTCGACAATCTGCGTCCTTGATGCTGGCGACAGCGATTTGTTGCAACTTGACGACAACACTGCTTGAATTACCGACTCGACAAATGAAAGGCTTGATGTCTGTTAAGGGCATAGCCCGACTATGCGCACACGATCGAATGCACTTTCTGCGGTTTTCTTGGTCTCACTCTTGGTCTGTTCCGTTGCAGTTTCTCAGTTGTACAGTCCTGAACAATTGGAAGAAACCCTCGAAGATGAACCGGTCTTGCTCGAATCGTTAGCACGTGCAAGCCCAGCCACGATACTTGCATCCGGCTCTGGGCAGGCAAACGAGGATGGAGAACACATACTGGCCCTTCCGAATGGCGGATGGGTTGTTGGAATGTCGCAATGGACGAATTCGACCTTAACGTACGGCACGCACACACTTTCACCATCATCGCCTTTCAACGCTGGTGGATTGGGTGAGTTCTACCTTGCGAAGATGGACGAAAAAGGAGCCTGGACTGGGTTCATTAGTGCTGATCACAGCATGGGCGGGGGAGGTACATCCGTCCTTACTGATGTTGCAATTGGTATGGCAGGTGAAATCTTCGTTTCCGGCTACTTTTACGGCGAAATTGCCTTTGGTCCACCAGGCCCCAACACGATGATTTCGAATCTCAACGCTGGATACCACTACGAAGGTTTTGTCGCAAGAGCAGACCCAATGGGTAACTGGATGTGGGCGACCAGTTTCTCAACGCTGGTAAACGGTACAGGTGAATTTAGTGAGGCCGGCGCTTTAGCTGTTGACATGATGGGTGATTTGTTCGTAACCGGTGAGTTTAGCGGTGAAACCGATTTTGGTGGCATGAGCATAAATGCGACGAGTCGAGATGTCTTTGTTGCGAAATTTGACGGCAACATGGGGACTTTGTCATGGGTCATCAACGGCGGTGGTATCGGAACCGATCAAGTGTTTGACATGTCAATAACACCAAGCGGCGGTGTAAAATTGGCAACACTTACAGACGGCATTTCTCAATGGGGAACAACGTCGTACATAGCAAATGGAAACTTGGATGCAGTTATTGTTGAAATTGACCCGAATGGAGCAGTCCTTGGTACAGCAGGCATTGGCACAAGCAATCAAATTACGGCTGTGCTGAAAATTCACGTTGATGCTGGCGGAAATACCTACATGGCCGGTACTTTTGATGGAACAATTTCAAGTGGAGGCTGGACAGCGACTTCAAGCTACGGTGGAAACGATATTTTCGTTGCTAAAAGTGCAACCAATCAAGCCAACAGCTGGGCATTGGTCTCAGGAACGAGCGGCACCGATGAACCTCAAGGGCTTGTCGTCACATCAACCGGAGCAGTTGTCTTTGGTGGCTATCTTACTGCCACATTTACTGCAGGGCCAAAGTCGATTTCAAACTCGAACCACGATGGTTTCGTTGTTGGCCTTTCCAACACCGGTTCTGTTAATTGGATCGAAAAAGTTGGAGGCTCTCAATACGATTATGTTTGGGCCATGGCAATCAATGGCAGCGATTATGTTGGTGCAGCAGGTTCTTTCTCTGGATCGATGACACACAAAGGCGTCTCAATTACCTCCAGCGGAGGGCGTGACCTCTTTACTTGGGTCTTTGATCCTGCAAACCTCATCGATACAGACGGTGACGGTGTCCTCGATTCTGCTCCTGATAACTGCCCAACTGTACCAAACTCAGACCAAGCCAATACCGATGGTGATTCACAAGGTGATGCTTGCGATTCAGATGATGACAACGATGGTTTGACCGACAGCTTCCCTGACAACTGTCCACGAAATGGAGAATTCAATTGGACGAGTTCTCGTGATTTCAACGACCCGGCTTCTTCGACCGATTGGGACAACGATGGTTGCAAGGATGACTCTTCTGAAGACACAGACGATGATAACGATGGTGTCCTGGATGTTGACGATTCCTGTCCGCGGACAAGCTATTCACCACCACGTCCAACCTGGGTTTCAGACTCGACAACGGACAATGATGGTGATGGTTGTCGAGATTCCGATGAAGACACGGACGATGATGGAGATGGATTCGAAGATGCTGCTGACGATTGCCCAACGGTCGTTGGAACATCGACACTTGGTACCGACGGATGCATTGACTCCGATGGGGACATGTGGTCCGATACGACCGATGATTGCCCAACTGAATTTGGGAACTCAACCGAGGGTGGTCTAAATGCCTGCCCCGACATGGATGGTGATGGATGGGCCGATTCAATTGATGATATGCCAATGGATTCAACCGTTTGGAGTGATTCAGATGATGATGGTTATGGAGATAACCTCGGAAGCATGCCCCAAGATGCATGTCCTGATACGCCCGGTACCTCAACAATCGATCGCTACGGATGCGTTGACGCCGATGACGATGGCTACTCCTCACCGACCCAAGGTTGGGGTGTCGACAGTGGAGCAGATGCTTTCCCAAGCGATTCCACACAATGGAGTGATTTTGATGAGGATGGTTTCGGTGACAACTACGGGAACGCTTCTTGGACAGACCGGCCTGAGAACTGGGTTGGGGTGTTCAAAGATGGAGCGCAAGACCAAGACGCCTGTCCTATGCAGCCAGGAACAAGCTGGCAAAACGGCATCCTTGGTTGCCCAGATTCGGATGGCGATGGCTGGTGGGATGTTCAAGACGCATTCCCTGTCGAGCCCACACAATGGTCGGATGTTGATGGGGACGGTTATGGTGACAATGCAAGTGGTGTTGATGCAGATGCTTGTCCAAACATTGGAGGTAATTCAACAGTTGATCGTCTTGGATGCATCGATACCGATGGTGATGGACGTTCCGACCCTGAATTGAGTTGGACCGTTGTTAACGGTGGTGATGAATTCCGACTTGAACCAACACAATGGTTCGATACCGATGCTGATGGCTATGGTGATGAGATTGATGGATTTGAGGGTGATCAATGTCCTACTGTCTACGGCCTTTCATTCAACGATCGATTCGGTTGTCCTGACACAGACCGAGATGGTTGGTCCGATCCTGACGCAAATTGGACCGTTGACGATGGAGCGGATTATTACGTCAACGATCCGTTGGCCAACGTCTACGTTGAGCCAGTGATTGTTGAAAGCGAAGAGGAGAACTTCTTCACCAGTCCACTCATGCTTGCCGTTTACGGTGTTGCCGTCCTGGTTCTTGCTGGACTGGTGTTTATGATGACACGTGGTAAGAAGGAAACGGTAGGAAAGCAATTTGCTCAGATTCCGACACAACAACCCATGATGCAACAACAGATGCAAATGCCTGCTGCTCAAATCAACCCGTATCAGCAACCTGTCCCAACGCAGACCTATGCGCAAGCAGCTGTACCACCGCCCGTTGTTCAACCCGATCCAGCCATGGATTACTACAATGGATTGCTTTCTCAAGGTTACACGCCAGAGCAGGCATCAATGTATACGAAACAATATTTCCCTCAGTTTAACAACTAATCAGACTGCTCAAACTGTGGTGCAAAGGGTAGCGTTCCAAAGGACGGACGCGAAGGCCTTGTGAACGGAGATTATGTTCGCAAGTTTGTTAGGATAGACCCTTATGAATCGTCCAATTTGATCATTCGATTCTCAAGCCTTTTCTGAACACTACCGAGGAATTCAGGTCAATTGTAGAGAAATCCTATGTGTATATTTTCTAATTCGCCCCTTGTCCATAAACCCAACCCCAGCAAAAAGATTCTGTCATCTCGATGGAGAATATGAGGAAAAATGATGCAATACCCAACCCAACTAAAAAAAGGACATACAGTATTGTTACCGGCTTCCATGGTTGTAAAAAAACAATAATCACCGAGAAGAAACATGTAATTATCGATAAGATGAACATCATCTTTGCTAATTGTTCACCAGGACTAAATCCCCCATCACAAGATACATCTGAAGATGTTAAGACTGTGATGAAATAAGTTGTAATACCAACCAGGAAGGTAGTCAGTGCTGCTCCAAAAAAATAATTTGGCACTTTTTCATTTTCCCTGTCCCAGTCGTCATCGTCACCACTGTAATAGTAATCTCCATCCCCGTCTTCTTGCTCTACGGGCAACTGTTGCATGATTCAACAATTGGTCAGTAGTTCAAAAACGAAACGCCGACGATTGTTCAATACTCTGAGTCCAAACTTCTGAACAAAGGGGTTGCAGTGGGTCAGTTGGAGCGCTACCCTTTGCAATAGGGCAGCAGAGTGGCTTAAGTTAGCACCTCAAGTAGGCGATCTTGTTCAGCTGCCATTCGTAGTTCCATTGCAATGCGGCGACCACTGCTCATTGGTTTTCGCCATAGAGCGTTTCCATACGGGTGCCCAACGTTGACGTGGACGTTCGTGCCGCCTCCAAGTCGAGGAGCAACATCGTATATCCAGTAATTCATGTCCTTGTCAATGCAGGTTTGCAGACAAAACGGTCCAATGATACCTGGGTCGTAATGTTCCTTGCTTGCCTTGACGAATTTCTCTCCAAGTTCGAACGCTTTCTCGAGCAATGACTCACGGATGGTCGCTGTATTGTGACCGACGACGGTCATCTCAGGGATCTTTTGATGAGCGGGCATGGTCATTTGTTGAGGAGCTGGTAACCGAACATGTCCATCCAAAGAGGATTCAAATCTCCAATCAACTCCGAGCAACTCCAACTTTTCACCTTCATCAGCGAGTGGGCTGTAAAAGAAATTCAAATTGAAGACCGGTCCAATCACATAACGCTCGATACGAGCACCATCAAGGGAGGCCTGATCGATGATACCGTCCTTGAGAAGGACTTCGGACTTCTCTTTGTATTCCTGATAAGAGGCACACGTAAAGAAACCGCGTTCGAGTTTCTTTTGTGCGTGATGAAGTTTGACGATAACGAGACAGTCAATATCCTCAGGATTCTCAATCGCCTCAGGATACGGAAGCCCTGCCTTGTCGAGAATCCAATAATAGTCCTGTTCTTCGGTGCGTTCTTCCATGCGCAACATGTTTCTTGAACCAAAGAGGGGAACTTTGAATTTATTCTCAACGTCCTCAATTGACGAATAGGATGTAAACGAACGGTTCGGGATGTAGACAACGTTACGCTTTCGCATTTCGACCTGCATGGATTCATCCATAACGTCGTTAAACGAAGGCATAACGATTGCTTTGTCAACCATCCCCCGAAGAACACGGCCAGAACCTGAGCGCTTTGTTTTGAAGTAATTTGCATAGGTTTTGTGTCGTCCTTCCTGACAATATGCAACCGTTGGGAACCCTTCCTCAATTCCACCGTCGCAGATATCAAGGGCAGAATGCGATGCAGTCATGCCGATTCGGAGTTTCATCCGATCATATTCTTCGATGATTTTTGCAATATCATCACGTTGAAGCATGGTTCTCACCTATTCCTTGTCCATCTCGGTCTTTGATACCATCGATTCAACACTATCATTCAAAGCGCTGCAATTCCATCAATTCCTCGGTTGTGAGTGTATCTCCGGACATCAACTTGCTCATCAAGTCTTGAACTTCGACACGGGCTGTTGGGCGTTCGCCTCCACCAGCTTCTGCACTGCGTCGTGCTCGCATCATGTCTTGGATGGAGTGCAAACATCGTAGAGATACGATGTAGAATCGATGAGCCTTGTCGGCTTCCTGCTTTGTATTTCTCAATTCACGATGTTTTGAGTTCGCACGCTCTCGTTGCTTGTTGACTTCTTTATCCCATTGAATCATAAGATCGTGCGCTTCTTGCGCAGCCGCTGCGGCTTCTTGAACCGCCTGATGAGCATCATCATGCTCCTTTCGAGCAGCATTGAGTTCTTCGTTTTCACTGGATTCAGAGCCCATAGCTTCCTGTTCCTTCTTCATTTGCCGAATTTTTGCATTCAATTCTTTCAAACGCTTCATGACCTTTCCTTCGTTTTTTCCGGTGTGCTCACCGCGCTCAAATTCACGCTCAAGTCGACTAAACTCACGCTGAAGAGATTGAAGTGTAACAGGGCGCTCTCGACGACCTCTCTGGCCACGTTCTGCTGGTTTTTCCTCAGGCTTATCTGAGCGAAGTTTGTCACGAATCTCTGAAACTTTCTTGCTGGCTTCATTGCGCAGGCCTTTCTTCTCGCGAACGACTTGATTCATTTGTTCACGTACTTGCTTTTGTTGGTCCGATAGTTGAATGAGTTCACGTACTTCAGAATTGAATTCGTTTCGTTGAGAGACCAACTCCTTGGTTTTCTCATTCCAAGAATCTCGTTCCTCACGGTGTTGCGTAGCTTTTCCATCAAGAATTGCGCGCCGTTCTTCAAAGAGTTGTTTGAAATCGTCCATGGTCTTCACGCTCGTCTTGTGGCACAGTTGGATATGCCACGACCAACCGACCTACCACGCCCATATAACCCCTTCACTCTGGTCGATAGAATTGGGGTGTAGGAAATCAAAGAAAAGTAATGTTCAAAGTCATTGGGAAAATACTGTGGACTGGTGAGACCATGTTGCTCGGTGGAATGCAAGGGATGGAACGAGTTGTGCAATCGGATTTCTATGCACCTTACATCAGTTTGGTTACGGGTCCTCCAGGCTCAATGAAGTCCTCGTTTTGTTTGACGTTGCTGACAAACCACCTTGCTCGTACCGGAGAATTCGGGCTGTATTGCACAGTTGAAGAAACGGTTGATTCTCTCATGCGTGGAGCTAGCAGCCTCGGACTGCAACTGCCTATGAATCTACAAGTGACCGATTTCACCGAACTTCGTCGGGAAAACGAGGACATGGATTACCTCAAATTCACACGTAAAATGATTGAACATTTCAAACAAACGCACGGTGATCGATTCACGACCTTCGTTCTTGATTCCCTCGGAGCAATCTATTCGCTGACAACCGTCAATGAAGCAATGCGAAAGAAAATGTTCTCATTCTTTGACTTCTTACGGTCCATGAACTTGAATGTGTTGCTCATTACAGAGCGAAACCTTGGGAGTCATGCTGAGCTTCAAGGGAACGAGGGATTTCTTGCAGATGCAGTGATCAACATGGGAATGGATCATCGAAACGGAAAACTAGTCCGGACCATGCAAATCGAGAAAATGCGTCATGTACGTCATGCTATGGAGAAACAAGCTGTCGACGTTGGACCTCATGGTATGGTCGTTTTAGGACCACTATTTGATTGAGTCAAGGATCAAGTCGAGCGCACCTAAATTTACATTTGGTTTTGATTTGATCAAGACGATTGAGGATTTGTACGAAAAGAAGACAGCACATCCATCTTTGCCAATTAGACTCAATTTCTTTTTGTTGCTCAATAAGCGTTGAATTGAGGCGATGTCGACGCTAGAATCAGTGGCTCCTTCATCAATGAGTTCCACCGAAAGAACGTGAGGAATCTGACGTAATGCGTCGATTGAATCTTGCACGATTTACTCTTCTTGTTCGGGTGTATCATTGTTTGGATGGTAATGTTGCAATTTACCGCGCATCATGTAGCCCATTCCTTGTCGGTAATATCCATGCAATTCTTGTTGAATTTCCAATCCTCGTTCTCTATAGAAAGTTATAGCACGTTGATTTGAAGCACGAACTTCCAATTGGACTGTGGTTATTCCCTTCGGAAGAAGAATGTCGGCCATGAGATTCCAGACAACCGATCCCCAGCCCTTTCCTCGTGCGCCTTCATCGAGAACAAAGGACACGATACGGATTGTTTCTTCCTTGAACGGAGTGGTCCAAAGCACTCCGCGCATCGATGCAGGTGTCGCTTCTTCTGAATCGAACAGCATAAAGTTGGCATCCCATTCGGGGACGGGTAAGGAATGAATCGACCCAGCAAAGTATTCCTCGCCTGTACCCTCAAAGAACAACTTACAAACTGCATCAGTCCATTCAACTGAAAGTTGCTTCGGGGCAAGACCTTGCCGCCATCCTCCTTTCAAAGAATCACTTCCTGGTCTCTTTACGGCCACGCCTTCGTCCTTGACGAATATCGATTTTATGGGATGAGCGCTTTTTCGATTGTCTCTGTTTTTGTTGAGATTTTTCATTGCTTACGTTTCCGATGCTTGCAATGCCTCCTTTGGAGAGCAAAGCATCCAACTCTGTGAGGGACAATGCGTCACCACTGGATGCCTTTTGCCGGACTTCATTGATGTTCACATCCGGAGCTCGAGGTCTTCGACGTGTCGAATCTCGGTTTGATGAGCGTTGGCCTCTGTTTTGATTCCGTTTGGATGAAATACGTTGCCAAGCCTCTAAGCGTCCAATCTCACGACGCAACTCATGCTTGGACGAATATTGCTCGTTGATGGAACGCTGAAGCAACTTTGCATTCTTTTGGAATTCTTTCACGGATTTTGGGTTGAGGTGAACACCTTCCAGAGCAGGGTTGCTTTCAACGAGTTTCGTTAGAACATCTTCCTCCTGCTTCTTGGTCTTCTTCAATGCTCGATATTCCTCGTTTTGTTCACGTCTCAATCGGATAAACTCTTGATGTGCTTCGTTGGATTTCAGCGACGCTTCGTACATTGCTTGCAATTCAAAGAAATAAGCGAAATCGCCCTTCTCAACGCCAAGGTTTGGAGCATTGAAGACATCAACCTCAGAGGTTAATTTCTCAAAGATACGAACCATCTCCTCATGGATCCGTTTGGTTGGGATTGCAATTCTTTGATTGATACCGTCTCGGACCTCACGAAGTTCCTGTACCTTCATGCTCAATGGTCGAAGTTCAGAGAGGATTTGTTGTCGATCCGATTTTACGTTTCGCGTTTCACGAAGTCCTCCACGAAGTAAATCAAGCAATTCCTTTGAATTTTGACGTTCTCCAACGAGGTCACGAATTTGTCCTTCAACCTCGACCAGATTCGCCCGTAGATTTTCAAGCCTTGTTGCAATCTCATCTTTGGACGTTGATCGCAAATCATGGAACAAATCATCCGGTTCCTCGTCGATTTCAAAGACAGGCTCGCAAATATCGTGCCATGACTTTCCTTCAGAAAGCATCGTGATGACCCTCATGAATTCATCTTGAATCGACATTGCGCCTTCAGCTCTGACGACTCGAGAGAGGTCATGTTCATGATCGAATGGATCTTCAATTGGCATCACGTGTTCCATTCTCCCATCATCGACTCCGGTGACAACTTCGAGTGGTAGCGGTCCAGTGTGGTTCCATTTCTTGGATTTGGTACTGTGTGCTTCGCCATTGCGAATCGATACAACCATCGATTCCCAATCCCATCTGGTTGCATAACGATCAAAGAAACTGATAAGCAGAGACGCCAAAGATTGAGTATTTTCTGTCTTAAATTCATCATCATTGAAGCCAACGTCAAAGGTCTTACCTTGAAATGAAAGCGGCTTCGAGGGACAATTCTCTTGGCGGTTTGGTGCAAGCGCTGGCTGAACAAGTTGTGCATGCTGGATTGTTAACAGAGTCCAAGCATACGAGGACAATGAGCCATCAAATGCGTTGTTGATTCCTCTTCGACTTGCCCAATATTTGACCATGTGGACAAGGCGACGCAAGCGATCTTCCTGGGCGTAGGATTTTAGTAAATGAGAATTGTAAATTGCCAATCGATTGTCAAGAGAGATGTCCACGTCCAAACCTGAACGAGGGTCCTTAAATTTCACAATTGGAATCCGTGCTTTTGGAATCAATTGTATGTTTTCCATTCCTTCCTCATGGAGCAATCCAGAAATTTTCCGCAAGACCTTTCTCGGTGTCTTGTTCTTGAAGGATAAACAGAGATCGAGATCTCCCGTTCCGATCGAGAGGTTCGTTACGCTTGAACCGAATGCTTCGATCATTGCATTTTTCCCAAAACGTCGGAACATTAGGCTTGTTAGATGGTTCGTAAGTGATTCCCTACTCTTCGCTTTCGCATCACCAATCTTCTTGATAACTTTTTTCAAATCGCCATCAAGACTGCTGATGTATGCCTCTGTAATTGATGAGAGGTCGGGGACATCGATGTCTTCGATGAGGTGTTTGTACAGATACGGCCAGCGCTC
>MDSW01223522.1_pt1 | contig 16581 bp, 11 predicted proteins | sample 811171 | NCBI WGS metagenome assembly MDSW01 (sample SAMN05326641, study PRJNA326480) | marine metagenome | isolation source: seawater | place: Atlantic Ocean: North West | collected 2012
ACGCCCCCCACATCGTAACGGAAGTGCGCAAGCACTCCGGCCGAACAACCCTACGCAGTTCGAATTGACCGAACGGGCAGCTGCCTCGTAAACGTGCTCGGCCGGGCAGCTCGCGCCGCTCCGCTAAGATTGAAGCACACTGCGCCGGGCGGGTCTCCAGGCTGACGACGTTTTCTGAACCCTCAGGATTCTCCACGCCCCGGGTTCGAATGCTGTAATTTGACAGAGAAGAACCTACCTTTGCAGCGTCCTGCAAGTGAATCGCTACGCCCTCATGATACGTGGTCTCATTCTGGCACTGGTGCGCGCAAAAAAAGAGGCCGGCAATTCGCCGACCTCTTTGTTTAGGTCCCGTTTAATGCTCAGTGAGCACTGATTGGATCCGAAGAAGACTCGGAATCTTTCTTTTCCGGCTCATCTTCGTCGGCCACATGATCTACAAATCCACGCAGGTGGATAGCTCGTGTGTGATGCTGCAGTTTCTTCAGAGCCTTGCTTTCGATCTGTCGAATACGCTCACGCGTAACTTTGAAGATCCGGCCGGTTTCTTCCAGTGTGTAGCTGTAACCGTCACCGAGTCCGTATCGCAGCTTCACAATTTCGCGTTCGCGATAAGTGAGACTCTTGAGGACGTGATCGATCTTGTCCCGGAGCATCTGCTTAGCAGCGGACTCGGCAGGACTCTGCTCGTGGCTGTCTTCAAGGAATTCGCCAAAGCTGCTGTCTTCGCTTTCGCCGACAGGAGTATCAAGACTGATTGGATGCTTCCATGTCTTCATAATCCGTTCTGTCTCTTCGATGCTCATACCGACGGCTTCAGCCAGCTCTTCATTGCTGGGTTCGCGTCCGGTGGCCTGACGAATCTCTTCGGCTTTGGCCTTGAGCATAGAGATGTTCTGGAACATGTGGACAGGAATTCGAATCGTCCGGGCATGGTCGGCGACAGCACGAGTAATCGCCTGTCGAATCCACCATGTGGCGTACGTCGAAAACTTGTAACCCCGACGGTACTCGTACTTCTCAACACCACGCATCAGGCCGGCGTTGCCTTCCTGAATGAGATCGAGGAAGCTCAGACCTCGGTTGCGGTACTTCTTGGCGATTGAGACCACGAGTCGCAGGTTTCCGCCGGACAGTTTTTGCTTGGCGTCTGTCCAGCCGTCCATTCGTTTGTCAATTTCCCGGCATCGAGCGAGGAACTGATCGGGAGTTTCCAGAACCATCTGGATGTACTCTTCCAGCTCTCGTTCGAGTGAGTCGCGTTCTGCATCAGCACTCGAGAGGCCTCGCAGACAGGCAATCTCGTCCTTCAGCTGTTCGATTCGTTCGCCGATCTGCAGCATCCGCTTCATAACAGGCTGCATGCGATGAGTACGAACACTCAGTTCTTCGCAGAGTGTGCACATCTTGACCCGACGCTGCTGAATGCGTGTGCCCAGCCAGTCTTTGTCAGGACCATCGTCCAGAGAACGCCATGTCTGGAAATCAGACTCGTTGTCCTCCATCAGAATGCGAAGAGTCTTCAGGTTCAGATCCATACGACCTTCGATCTGTTCCTTGCGAACGTCTTCAGTTTCTGACGTTCGAAGAGTTCGCTCGAAAGGCAATTCCTGTCGCTGAACTTTTTCGATGATGTCGACGGCGATCCGCAGAGCGAAATCGGACTCCATCACGTGGCGACGCATTCGCTTGCGAGTGATTTCGATCTGTTTGGCCAGAAAGATCTCGCGGTCGCGACTCAGCAGTGGGATGTTGCCCATCTGGCTAAGATACATGCGGATTGGATCTCGGGAGGACAGAGCAGAAGTCTCGGCACCGAGCAGAGCACGAGCGGCCTTCTCGGCCTGTTCTTCCCGAACCTCTTCTTCAACGGGTTCTGGTTCCAGTGGGATATCCGGATCCTCAATGAAATCCAGTCCCTCTTCGTCCATTGCTTTGATGAGGTTGTCGACCATGGCGGGATCGCCGCCTTCGTCGGGTAACCACGCATGAGCCTGCTGGACGGTTACGAAGCCACGTTCCCTGGCTTCTTCAATGATCGCCTTCATTCCTGAATCGAGACGATGCACGCGAATCCCCTTCTTCTTATTTCACACCTGAAACACAGAAGCCGTGGTTGAGGGGCCACGGTGCAGAACTGTCTTTGAGATGTTGAGGAGCTGTCGCCCCTTTATCCGAATGCGGTGTCAAATCATCCCTGCAGACTGGCCACATTCTTCATCCGTTCCTTACGAAACGAAAATCTGTGTTTAAAAAAGGCCTTTCAGCGGAAGCTGAAAAGTCACGAATCCTCAGCATACCGGCGTGTCAGAAAAATCAATCGTCGGCCGCCTGAAAATCCCGATTCCGCAGAATGCTCGGATGACATCGAGGCTGACTCGAAGAGGATGAAGAAAACTGCTCTACAAAATGCACGGCTGTGATTTCGATGATTGGTTACCCACGCCATCAGGCAACCTTGAGAGCAACTCCTTCTCAATGCGATCGTGGTCGTGCTTTGAGACTACTCCTTTATTCTCCTTGGCAGACTCGAACTGTTTTGTCTGGGAGAGGGACGGATAACCGTCCGAAACAAAACGCGTAGACAGGATTATTCGCCTGGATGACAACGATCGTCAACTTGCCGGGTCTCAGAAATTCGTGTTTCCCGAAAAAGCAGGGACTGCCCGCACTGCGAAAAAAACCGGGCTTGCAGCGGTTTACAGATCCGCGCATGCCGTGCATGCGATACCTACCCGTCTCAAAAGAAGCTCCCGAACTCAGCCTGCAGGATTGTGTCTTCTGATCACACGCGTCAACATGTGACGCTCCGTCCACGGACGGTCGATTTGGAATCGGACTGATGCCCCAGAAGAAAAGCAAAAAGAAGAAGACGCCGACGGACGATCCCAATTCCCGCGTGGTCTGTCGCAATCGCCGCGCGCGACACAATTACGAGATCCTCGATCAGGTGAACTGTGGAATTGAGTTGCTCGGCAGCGAAGTGAAGAGCATCCGGAACAACAAAATCTCCATCGAGGAAGCCTACGCACGGGTGGACAACAATGAAGTCTGGCTGCTGAACTCAGACATCGCCGAGTACCCACAGGCCACGATGTACAACCACGAGCGACGGCGGCGCAGGAAACTGCTGCTTCACCGGCGGGAGATTCAGAAGTTTGCCGAGTCCGGAGAACAGAACGGACTGACACTCATTCCATTGAGCGTCTTTATCAGTCGTGGCTATATCAAAGTCAAACTGGGACTCTGCCGTGGCCGCCGGGTGCACGACAAGCGCGAGAACCTCAAAAAGCAGGCTCACGAACGCGAAATGCGAGCTGCAATGAAGCCTCGGTAATGGACGACTGCTAAACGCGAATTCCTCGATTCGCTCACCGTAGGTGTGTGGAATCGAGGCAGTCAATTGCGTAGGCTGATTCCATCTCGACCAATCAATCTTCTCCTTCGGAGTCCTCCATGTTTCGCCTGTGTATCGCCCTCCTGTTTGCTTTCGCTTCAGTTTCCGTAAATGCGGACGATTGGAAGTCCATCTATGACGGAAAGTCATTCAAGGGCTGGACAAAGACCGAAAACAAAGACTCATGGCAAATCAAAGACGGCAACCTTGTCTGCGTGGGCGAACGAAGCCATCTGTTCTACACGGGTGACAAGCCGTTTAAGAACTTTGAATTCGAATGCGAAGTCAAAACCACCAAAGGCAGCAACGCAGGTATTTACTTCCATACCAAACTCCAGGAACAGGGCTGGCCCAAATACGGTTACGAATGCCAGGTCAACATCACTCATGGCGACCCTAAAAAGACCGGCAGCCTGTATGGCGTGAAAAATGTCAGCGCGGAAGACCTGAAAGGGCTTGTCAAAGACGGTGAGTGGTACAAGACGTACATTAAAGTTGAAGGCCGCCGCATCATCATCAAGATCAATGACAAAGTGACGGTCGACTTCACTGAAGAAGAAGGACGCAAGGCTTTTAGTGGCAGTTTTGAACGACGCCTCGACGAAGGCACTTTTGCCCTGCAGGCTCACGACCCAAAGAGCGTCGTTCACTTCCGAAACATTAAGGTTCGTCGTCTGCCATAAGCGAGTCCAACAGGACAGAATTGCTCTCCCCCCGTCACCTGTGGCGGTTTTTTTCGTCGCCAGAAATCCTCTGCTGAGATTGCTGGCAGACTGAAGGCCAGACTATTTGGAGTGACCCGATAACAATCGGCCTGGCTCAGGAACGTACGACAGACTTCCAGTCCGTCAGGCTGCACACATGACCACGCCGAATCCGTCGGGAGGGTCGAGCGTCAGGAGTAGGCCCGGGATAGCCAGCCCTGGACGAAAACCAGTGCTGCGCAATGCTGCGGATTCCTGACGCAGCGAATGCCGAACCTGCCGAAGGACCCTCACCCTGCCTGATCGGCTGGCCGCCGATCAACCTGCAAAGTGAGACGCGACGGACTGGAAGTCCGTCGTACAGCAAAGAACCAGACTGGAAAACTATTCCCTCAGATGCCTCTGCTGTCGCCGTGGCAAAGACTGTCTCGTTTTCCTGACATCTGACGTTCTGTCATACCACGCACGGAGAACGTCCGGAATATCTCGCCGACCACCACGCTGGTAGTCCTCGAGAAGCACGGCAGCCACTCGATCTTCCGCAAGACTTAATTCTGCCGTCAGGTATTCAAACAGCCGCGTCACCTGCATCTTCAGGGGAATCGTATGAGTTCTCTGCTCGACCTGATAAAGCCATTCACAGAAGCCGTCGAATCGGTCGAACGGACTGCCTGACTCCCAAAGAAGTGGGATTGTCCGCACAAAGTTTCCACTGTTGGCGAAGACGTCCCAATATCGTGCAAACCTCCTCATCCGATGCACGGTTTCAAAATCCAGGAGCCGATTACTGAGGATCTCATACGGCGCGTTGCGACTGTAATTCATTTCCCAGTTTTCGTCGTGCCGCGTGATCGGTGTTCCCCGCAGCCGTTTCAGCATGCCCACCTGAATCTCATGAGGATTCAGTCGTACGAGCCGATCGAATCCTTCAGCAAAACTCAAAAGAGTCTCGCCGGGTAGTCCAACGATGAGATCCGCATGAATGTGAACACCCGTTTGTTCGCGCAGAAACCGGAAATTGTCCTCCAGCTGATTGTTGTCCTGTCGCCGCGAGATCAATTCGCCCACTGCGGCGTTGAATGTCTGAACCCCAATTTCAAACTGCAGGACACCGGGCGGGAATTCTGCGATCAGCTCGCGCAGCGGCGCAGGCAGACGGTCCGGAATCATTTCGAAGTGCAGGAACAGTCCGTCCGTCATTCGTTCAAGAAAGAACCTCAGGACTGCGGCACTGACACGCAGATTCAGATTGAAGGTGCGATCAACAAACTTGAACTGACGAACACCGCGATCAAGCAGATTCTGCATCGCCTGCAGAAACTCTTCCTCGCCAAACAGTCGCACGGGAATCTCAAGAGCAGACAGGCAAAATTCACAGGTAAACGGACACCCGCGTGAGATCTCCACATAGATCACCCGGTGAGCGATATCCTCATCGGAGTAGAGCTCATACGGCATCCTCACCTGATCCAGAGTCGAGATCGTACCAGGAATCACTTTGGATTCGTTCAAAACTGGCAGTTGAGTTGCCTCAGTCTTGTCCTGATGCAGCAGGCGCCGGCAGAGTTGAGCAAACTCAAGATCAGCTTCTCCTGTAATCAGGTAGTCAGCATCTTCAACGATCGGCAACTGCTCATATTCGTAACTCACCTCGGGGCCACCGATCACGATGACTGCCCTGGGGCAGGCGGCCCGCAGGTCACGAACCAGCTGAGTCGTCTGGTCGATGTTCCAGATGTAGATCCCGAGGCCAATTATTTTGGGTTGATGGCTTCGAATCGCCGCCACAATATCGATCAAACGATCATTGATCGTGAACTCAATGAGTGCAGTCGCGTCTGCCAGTTCGCCCATATTGGCCTTGAGATAACGCAGGCCAAACGAACTGTGCCAGTAACGGGCATTCAGTGTGGTGAGGACAATTTCTGCCATTCCAGGGACCAGCAACAACTCATGACTGCGACACGGGCATCATGAGGCTTCAAACTCTCAGCGTAAAGCAGGAGAGAGTTTGAGGTGCCAGGAACGACCAGATCACCAGCGACGGCAAGGAGTTCTACAGATCGTCAGACAGGGACCTGAAGACGACTGATCACAGAGACTCCTGGCGAAATCCAGCACGCCCACGACAGGCCACAAGGCAACCCACTTAAATCATAAAGTCGGTTTCCCGGCCAAGGATCCGGTCCACCAGATCTTCCGGAAAATCAACTGCCGGAGATCGCTCCGGATCGAGGTCAGTGGGATTGATGCCACAATACATGGACCACGGCCCCAGGTGTCGCCAACGGCCTGCACGTCGAGGCTCATTGGGAAGCACGGGCGTCGTGCAACGATTGCATCCAATCGTGGCATACCCCTGCTCATGAAGCGGGTTAGTAATGACCTTGTTTTCAGCGATGTAGGCAGCCAGTTGCTCATCATCGAAATTGACAAGGGGATTGACTCGGAGGCAGTTCAATCGTGTGTCCACGGCCAGAATCGGGCATGATCCTCGCGCCCCGCCGTCGGATCTTCGCAGACTGCTGATGAGTGCGTCGTACTGTCCTTTGACTGCGTCCAGCGGAGCCGATTTACGCAATTCACAACACTGTTGCTGGCCTTCATGGCTGAGGTACAGGACGCCCAGTTCGGAAGTCTGTTCCATCATCGACTTTTCCGGGTACAGCGTTCGAATGTCGAGCCCATATTCGGCCGCTATTCGGTCGCGTGTCTGCAGGGTCTCCTCAAACAGAACACCGGTGTCCACGAACAACACAGGGATATCAACCGGGATGCTGTGGAGCATATGGCACACCGTGTTCCCGGATTTCTGCATTGAAGACATCGCCGCGACGCGGTCCGCAAACATGGAGCGCGTCCACTCCAGCAGCTCCTGAGGAGTTCGTTCTTCCAGACTGCGGTTTAGGTCGATCAAATCGGCCTGACTCAGCCTCGCCATGTGTTCATTCCTGTCTTCACTCAGATTGTCTGAAGCTGGGCAGTTTAGTGCCTGCCGAAAATGCGACAGAGGCAGGACCCAACTGCGAAGTCCATGTTCCGGGATTCGGGAAGAATGCCCATCGTCTGGAGGCAGTCCGCAAACCGATCTGAGATGCCCCGCAAGCACGACATATGCTGTGTCTGCGATCCGCACCATCGGTTTGGGGACTGATTCTAAAGGCCGTGCATCGCTTCGCTCCGCAATGAGCGGCCTCGATCTATCACGCCATCTGCCTTTTGAGGCTGGAGTGGCTGAAGCCGGAAGTCAAAACGCCGGTGATCCTGAAGATAGCTTCCCAGCAGATTGTCGCTGAAGAAGTCAAATGGGAAACGCTGGTACCATGGCGGGTTGATATCAACCTGCCGGGTTTGAGTTTCGTAACCGTCTTTGAGCAGCTGGACGTCACGTGTTCCATACCACGTGTAATCGATAGACGTGGGCGTGTAGCCGACGTCTTCCCCGTCAATGCGCACAAGTGCCCCGATCGGCGCTGAATTGATCGTCAGTCGCCGGTGAACACAGCCCGTCTGTGTCAGCGACACCAGAAAAAGCAGACAAATGGCTGGGCGAGACATGGAATTCGGTTTGACTCCGGGAATTGTTGAATTCTGCGAAGAGTACCTCAGATGGCCCGATCTCCCCAAGAGCAGTCTGTGCTGTTGATTCGACCGGACCAGCCCCCGTTCCGACTGTCATCAATCTGACATGATGATTTGCGTTGGCCGTACTGCGAACTACACTTTTGGGTTTCCTGTACCTCCGGCTTCTCTGGATTTGTCGGACGGAATCTTCACAGGTAAATACGTTTAAAATAAGGGAACCATTCCCTCCCCCCCGCCATAAACCGCTTTCCTGACCGTCCACCGCCTTCCTGTCACTGGTACAACACAGTTGCATCCGGGCCTCACAGACACAAAAGTGCAGCAATATCCCATGATCATCCTCCCGGTGATTCAATACGCTTCTCACACTGATGTGGGAATGCGCCGGGCAGCCAACCAGGACGCTCTGGTCGTGAAACTCAGCACTGAGTTTTCAGATTGGGGTCAATGCGGGCACCTCTTCACAGTAGCCGATGGGATGGGAGGTCATTCTGTCGGCGATCTTGCCAGCCGCATTACCGTCGAGTCACTGCCCCTCGCGTACTTCAAGCAGGAAGCAGAAACGGTTGCCGAGCGACTGCAGAACGCTATCGTCGCAGCCAACCGAGCCATCAATGACAAAGCCCGTGAGAATCCCGAATTCGCGGACATGGGCACCACATGTTCATCACTGGTCCTGACACCAAATGGCGCATGGATCGGACACGTCGGCGACAGTCGTATCTATCGTGTCCGCGCCGGGAAAATCGAACAACTGACATTTGACCATAGCCTTCAGTGGGAAATGGTCCGTCAGGGGAAGGCGACGATCGACAATGTCGACATGCTGCACCCGCGCAACGTGATCACACGCTGTCTCGGTCCAGATCAGAATGTTGAGATCGACATCGAGGGGCCGTTCCATGTGCTGCCCGGTGATCACTTTGTTCTCTGTTCGGATGGACTCACAGGACATCTGTCGGACAACGAGATCGGAGCAATCGCCGGAAGTCTTCCACCCGCCGACGCTGCACGGCTACTCGTGAACCTCGCAAACTGTCGAGGCGGAACTGATAACGTCACCGTCGTTGTGGCACGAGTGGAAAAGTACCCACGGTTGAGTGGTGAATTTGTTGACCTCAATCCGCCGGCCACTGCTAAGAAACGACAAGGGAACAGGAAGTGGGTCAGCACTCTGTTTCTCGGTCTGTTTCTCCTGTTTGGCAGCATCGGACTCGTCCTGCTGGCCTTTGGAAAGACTCAACCGGGCCTGCTGACAATCTGCCCGGCACTCATTCTTGGGTTCATGCGTTTCATCATCGTTACGAGCGGGAAAGCAGATGATTTCCCGGGCGAGCAGACCACCGCATCACAGCCAAACTCCCCCGGCATGCCGGCACTGAAGACTCCATATCGTTCCGCGTCGGCAAATATCGAACCAGCGTTCATGGAGTTCCTGCGGGAGGCGCAGAGCGAGCTGACCCAGGCGGGGCAGGACAACGGCTGGATGCTCGACATGGACGAGTTGGGAGAAATCAACCGTCAGGCGCTGCTGGCGTTTCGCCACAAGAAGATGGAGCAGTGCATTCGGTTTCGGGCTCAGGCCATTGATGAGCTCATGAAAGAACTTTACGCACATACGCGACGGAACTAGCCTGCCTCCTGTCTTCGCTTAACGGTTCCCGCTACTGACGCCGTGACATCCCGGAGATGCAGGACCGTGTTCTGGTGAGATTACGGTGTCCCATGGAATGCCCACGCCTCGGCGCGGCGAACGCCCGAAACGCTGTGGGATGCCGTCACTCAGGACGGTGCTGAACTCAAGGTGACGGCGGCTCCCATACCACCTCCAATGCAAAGACTGCCGATTGCGTGCCCAGACTCACCATTGTGAATTCGGTGAGCAAGATGAGCGACAATTCTTGCTCCGGTCGCTCCAATCGGGTGACCGAGTGCGATTGCTCCGCCACAGGTGTTGACTGCATCCGACGAGAGTTGCAGTTCGTTCAGGCAGGCCAGCGTCTGCACGGCAAACGCCTCGTTGATTTCGATCGCATCGAAGGCTTCGATTGGCACAGCCTGCTCCCTGCAAACACGGCGAACTGCGTGCACGGGCCCCAGACCCATCTTCTGTGGGTCACACCCAACAATACAACCACCAGTCATTGTCGCGAGAATGGGCCAGTCCTCGGACTCCGCGACCTGCCGATGTGCCAGAACAATGGCAACCGCTCCGTCGTTGACACCGGATGCGTTGCCAGCCGTCACCGTGCCTGTGCCATCTCGAACAAAGACCGGTTTCAGGTCGGCAAGCTGCTCAGCAGTTGCCTCCGGACGTGGATGTTCGTCCTCTTTCAGAGAGTCGTGTGCAGCAACTTCGCATTCGAACACACCAGCATTGAAGGCAGTCGAATAACGCTGTTGGGACAGCGCTGCATAGCCATCCTGTTCGCGGCGCGTCACATTATACTCCACAGCCAGTTGTTCGGCCGTCAACGCCATGTGGTCTCCGCTGAATGCATCCAGCAAGCCGTCGGACAGCAGCGAGTCCGCCAGAGTGGCATTTCCAAGCTTGATTCCGGTCCTGGAACGCTGCAACAGATGCGGCGCGTTACTCATCGACTCCGTCCCACCACACAGGACGACGTCTGTCTCTCCTGAGCAAATCGCCTGATACGCAAGCAGTACGGCCTGCATTCCGGAACCACACATTGTATTCACGGTGAACGCCGGAGTTGTCACGGGAAGACCGGCCCCTATTCCAATCTGTCGTGCCACATTCATCCCGAGCCCGGCACTCAGCACATTCCCAAAGATCACCTGCCCAACACGACCACCAGGCAGTCCATCAAGGACCGCCCTTGAAGCATGAACGCCCAGATCTACCGCAGACTCACCCGAAAGTGCACCAAGGAATCGCCCGATCGGTGTACGTCTGGCAGCAACAATGCAAACTTCATTCATCCCGAAAATGCTCCGGATTCATAGTGCGGACGGTCTTAATCACGGGATCAAATTCCATCTGGTCCAGCACCTGAGTCTGCATGTTAACCCCCGGCGCGATTTCAATCAGCTGCAGACCTTCCTGGGTCGCCTGAAAGACGGCTCGTTCTGTGACGTAGAGGACCTGCTGCCCGTTCGCCAGCGCAGCACGAGCATTGAAAGAAACCTGTTCCACTGATGATGTGAACTTGCGGACCCTGCCTTCCTGTTCAATTTGTAACTCGCCGTCTTTAACTGACGTGCGCAGACCACCTGCCGTCAGTGTGCCACAGAAGACGACTCGGCCAGCATTTTGAGAGATGTTGATAAACCCACCGACACCGGCCAGCATACTTCCAAACTGAGAGACGTTCACATTCCCGGCGGCACCAACCTGAGCAGCTCCCAGTGCCGCATAATCCAGTCCGCCTCCGTCGTAGAAATCAAATTGTGACGGCTGATCAATGATCGCCTGCGGGTACGCCGATGCTCCAAAACTCAATCCTCCCGCCGGCACCCCGCCGATTGGGCCACTCTCCAGGGTCAGCGTTACGTCGTTCAGGAGTCCTCGCCGACTCGCGATCAGACTGATCCCCTCAGGCATTCCAATGCCGAGGTTTGCGATATCCCCGGACTTCAGCTCGTCACATGCACGCGAGGCGATGATCCGACGATGTCCGGACAATGTCGTCTCAGGAACAGCTGGCTGCCCGGCCGTGAAATAGGCCTCATTGCGAGACTCTGCAAATGTCTGTTCATGTTCATCGGCGTCCCCAACAACAATATTATCAACCAGAATCCCCGGAACGTGCACATCATGAGGCGCGAACGGCTCTTCCTGCACGCGTTGAACCTGAGCAATAACAAGTCCACCGCAGTTGTGAGCAGCCTGCGCAATTGGCAGAACCTCCCCGACAACCGCTTCCTCTGACATACTCAGGTTACCATGACAGTCTGCACATGTTGCTCGAATCAGACCCACAGTGATGGGGATCGCGTGGTAAAACAGCCACGTACGCCCATTGAGTTTGACCCGTTCAACGAGCTCTTCCGTAGTACATTCATTAAGGCGACCACCACACTGTTGAGGGTCGACGAACGTGTTCAGCCCCACATGAGTAATACATCCAGGTCGGCCGGCAGCGATGTCGCGGAGCAGCTGGCAAATCACCCCCTGAGGAAAGTTATAGGCCTCGATTCTGTTTTCACGCGCCAGTCTGCCGAGGCCAGGAACAAGCCCCCAGTGGCCCCCGACGACTCGACGCACCAACCCGGAATGGGCGAGGTGATTGATGCCGCGGGTCTGACCGTCGCCCTGCCCTGCTCCGTAGATGAGAGTCAGATTTGACGGACATCCTGTTTGTTCGAAATGTCGTTCAATGGCACTTGTCAGTGCCTCCGGATGCGCGGCCCCCACAAATCCGCCAATCGCAACTGTCGCCCCGTCAGCAATCTGAGACACGGCTTCGGCGGCCGTGCAAACCCGGTCAGACAAACGGAACTTCGTCATCCGATCCATCCGCCGTTTACGTGAATCGTCTGGCCTGTGATGTAGGCCGCCATCGGACTACACAGGAACATGATTGCATTGGCGACATCTTTCGGATCACCAAACCTTCCGAGTGGAATCTGGCTCAGCATCTGTTGCCTGGCTGATTCCGGAATCGACTCACCCATTTCCGTCAGTACAACTCCCGGGGCCACAGCATTAACGGTAATGTCACGGTGCGAGAGCTCTCGGCTTAAGGCCCTGGTCAGCCCGACGACACCTGCCTTGGCAGCTGAATAGTTGGTTTGGCCGAAGAAACCCGTAAACCCGGAAATCGAAGCCATACTGACGATGCGGCCTCCATTCGATATGTTCGACAGCGCCTCGCGACACGTGTTCCACACACCGGTCAAATTGGTATCGATCACCTGTTGCCAGTCGTCATCTGACATCTTTTTCATTGTCCGGTCGCGAAGTACTGCGGCATTGTTAACCACAATATCCAGTGACCCGAACCTGGCTGTTGCTGCTTTGATCGCGGCCCCGATTGACTGTCGATCACGAACGTCGCCCTCCACGGCAAGAGCTCTGTCACCCAGTTCTGCAACCGTCGCTTCTGCACGCTGTCGATTCAGGCCTTCCGAATCAGCAAACCATGTCACTGCCACAGAAGCACCGCACCTGTGAAGCAGTGTGGCGGTCGCCTTACCAAGCCCCTGACCACCTCCGGTGATGATGGCCGTCTTGTTCGAAAGTAAATCTGGTGGGAACACGATTGCCGTTTTCCTGGCATGAAGTGGTGAAGTGGCATCCGGTGTCGTTCAACCCACGACAGCCGGCTCGGACACAGATCAATCAGCCTTCTTTGAGATATTTCACGAGGTCTGCGAGCTGTTGAGGTGTCAGCTGCTTATCAAGGCCGGCAGGCATCACGGAAACCCTGCCTGGGTGACGAATCTCAATCTCCGACTTCTGGATTTCGACTGTTTTTCTGGCATCAATCAGAAGTGTGACAGATTCGGCAGACTCTGACTTCAACAAACCGTTGTGCTGTTTCCCATCGGTCGTCACGATCATGATCGGTTCATAACTGCGGACAAAACTGAGGCTGGGAAACAGAATTGATTCAACGAGGTCTCGATGGCTGCGAACACGCCCAATGTTGTTGAGTCCCGGACCAATTCGACCACCGATATATCCTCGCTGATGACATGCGAGACAGGATGCTTTCTCGCTCTGGAACACCTTCAGGCCACGGCGAATGTCTGCTTTCGGGACCAGTGCCAGTACCTCCTGTAGCTTTTCAATCCGGCTGCTGTTCTCTTCAGCAATTCTCTTCAGCAGCGGGACAGCCTGCTCAGCCGTCTCTGCCCCATATCCGTCGACAACTGATTGAATCTGATCAGGAAATAATGATGTCGCTGCGGGAGACTTCAGCAGGGAACTGACGAGTTCCCGACCGACTGCCTGGTCCTTCGATTTGGAATACACGGTCAGAATCGGCCGCAGTTCCAGTGGACCTGTCTCCGGAAGCTGTTTGGTAAGGCTGATCAGATCATCCGAAGTCAATGGCGTGCCCTGAAGAAAATCCACGGCAAGCGACCTGTTAGTCACCTTATTGTTGACCTCAAGCTGACTGAAGACAAACTCCCGCGTGCCTTCGACTCCCAGTCGCTGACTGGCGGGAAGCTGATTGAGCGCTCGCAAACGAATTTCCGAATCCTGGCCGGAATCACCGGCAAGAACGCCAAGCTGTTTCATGACCTCCGGAGAGAGGGACTTCGCGAGCCGATTGAGAACAGTCAACGCTTCCCGCGCAGTTTCTGTATCGGACAGGCATTGCACGACGGGCGCACTCCAGTTTGCTGGCAAAGGCTTCTGCCCACTGTCAGCCATCGCTCGCAAAATCAGTCGCTGGATGCGCGGGCGATCTTTGTGCCGGACAATTCCGTCCGCCATGATTTGCTGGACTGCGGGTGCCCCTGCAAAACGAACAAGTCGACTCTGAATCTGACGCCATTGGTCAACTTCTGTGCCAGGTGAATCCACCAGGAGTTTGAGTCCGCTGGCTGTTATGTCTGCCCAGTCAGCATGCTGTTCGACGATCCACCACGCAATATTCTGAAGCCCGGCATCCTTGTGTGTCAGCAGTGGAGCGACCTCTTCTGCCCGGAGGTCCGTAGCGTCCATCTGATCGAGCGCAATCAACGCAGCTCTCTTCACAATGGGATCGTCCGAGCCCAGCACCCGACGGACGGCGACAGGATCGTTGATCTCAATCGCCGCATAAATAAGTGAGTGTTCCAGAATCCTGTCCACCTGGCCTCGCCTGAATCCGGCCTGAATAACTGCAGTCGGAACGGCGGTCAACAGACCTGCAACCTGTTCAGAACCACCAAGACGCCCCAGCGTTTCAGCAGCAACGCGTCGCAGGGAGGCCGGCCCTGACTGCACGATTTCTGCAACACGAGACCGCGCCTTCATATCTCTGTGAACGCTGACGACATGCAGAGCCGCGTGCTGGACACGTGTGTCCGGATCATTCAGGGCCATTCGCGTGACGGCCCTCACGGCGACTGTGTCGACCCAGGAAGTCGCCCACACAGCTTCCCGGCGATGATCGGGGTCTTTTGCTTCCTGGATCACACGCATTAGCGCTTCAGACACAACTGCGTCACGCCGGCCGATCTCTTTCTTCGCCTCCAGTCGCACAGCAGGACGTGAGTCGGCCAGCAGTGCAGCCAGTTGTCCGGAAGTCAGGTCGTGAAAGCGGATCCGATTCCCCCGAGGATCCTCCGGCGACTCAGAGGTCTTGCGGCGAACCCTGTAGATTCCGCCCAGTACATCCGCCTTCTCCAGTTGAGAGGTCGGACAACACAGCCGAAACCAGCCTCCTGTGTCGACCACAATGACGCTGCCGTCAGCATCTTCCAGCACATCCGTGGGATGAAAGTCAAGATTGTCGCTGGAGATCAAATCTGAAAGCTCAGCGTGCAGACCTGCACCATCCCAGGACAGTGAGTGTCGGATGACCTTGTGAAGATTAAACGAAGTGGCCATCACCGCATCTCTGTATCCGGGCCCAAGCCCGTCAGTCTCCAGACGGGCCAGGCCACAAGGAGCTGCAGCACCAAGGTGCGACAACACGGGCATCAGGTCACCGGTTCTCGCATGTCCTTTCAGCACACGATGATCTTTCCCGTACACACCACCGTAGACGGCATGAATCAGGCCATCTCTCTGACCGTTGGCCGGGTGAGTCAGGAATGTGGTTGTAAATATTCGTTCTCCCTCAGGAGTAAACACAACCTCCACAGGATTATCCATGCCGCCCGTCATCACAGACTCGATCGGTCCGCCTTCCGGTCTGCGACGAAACATGTGCGATGCTGTCGTGACCAGCGGGGACCTGCCAGGTCGGTCATATGTCTGCTCCGCAAATGCCCCTTTGCACCAGTAGATCCAGCCGTCCGGGCCAAGGTACGGTCCATGCAGATCGTTTGCGCAGCCAGTCAGCGTCTTGCCGTCAAACCAGACTTCGCGATTCTCCGCAACACCGTCGTCGTCTGCGTCGGTAAACTTCCAGATTTCCGGAGGAGCCGCCACATACAGTGAGCCCTCATAGAAGAGTGCTCCTTCCGGAAACATCAATTTGTCGGCGTAGACTGTGCTTTTGTCAAAGACGCCATCGCCATCCGAATCAACCAGCCGTCGGATTCTATGCGGACGAGTCTCCACCTGTTCCGCAGAGGGCGCATTCGATCCACTGGAATCAGTGACATACAATCGGCCCTGTGCGTCGAAATCTGCGCTGACTGGCCGGTCTACCAGCGGAGTTGCGGCAACGAGTTCGACAGTCAGTCCGTCAGCAAGCCTGAAGTTGTGACCATTCAGTGAATGCACTTCCTCGGCAGTCAGCACCGAAGTCAACATGCAGAAGGGAAGAGCGACGCGCAGCAGCTTCATCAGAGTGCTCCCGACAAGCCAGAGAGAATTGATCCTGATTCTCCAACCTTAGCGACGCGGGATCGGCTGGCAAAGCGAACAGAGGACAACCTCACGCGATCACATCGGAGCCGGCTCGATCGTCTGGCCGTTGTCAATTTCAACACGGCACTGCGGCAGACTGTCCAGAAAGAGCCGGCCGTATTGTTTGGTGAGGATCCGTGGATCAAGAATGACCACTCGTCCCGAATCAGTTCGGCTGCGGATCAACCGACCGAATCCCTGCTTGAGCCGAATGACGGCTTCGGGAACCTGGAACTCACGAAATGGATTGCCCCCCCGTGACTTGATCAGCTCGACGCGGCTCTCCAGCAATGGATGATCCGGTACGCTGAACGGCAAACGGGTAATGATGACGTTCTGCAGGGCATCACCCGGAACGTCAACACCCTGCCAGAAACTATCCGTCCCGAACAACACAGCTCGTTCATCATTACGAA
>MDSW01101350.1_pt1 | contig 16580 bp, 19 predicted proteins | sample 811171 | NCBI WGS metagenome assembly MDSW01 (sample SAMN05326641, study PRJNA326480) | marine metagenome | isolation source: seawater | place: Atlantic Ocean: North West | collected 2012
CAACAAAAGACATTTCTAAATCTAACTGATAATGTTCACCAGGACTCCTGTCAGCTCTGCCATCCTCATCTCTAAAACATGGTGCAATTTGAAAATATTTATCAAAACCAGCAATCATTAATAATTGTTTAAATTGCTGAGGTGCTTGCGGAAGAGCATAAAATTTACCCTGGTGTATTCTGGATGGAACTAAGTAATCTCTGGCACCTTCTGGTGAGGAAGATGTTAAAATAGGAGTTTGAAATTCAACAAATTTCCTATCAATCATTTTTTTTCTAATATCTGAGATAATTTTATTTCTTAATAGAATATTGTTGTGTAATTTTTTCCTTCTTAAATCTAAAAATCTATATTTCAATCTAACTTCTTCACCATATTCAATATCAGAATTTACTGGTAGAGGAAGTATTTCAGATTTAGATAAGATATTAACTTCTTCTATCTTAACTTCAATATCTCCTGTTGCTAGATTTTTATTTATTGTTTCATCTGATCTTTTAACAACTTTACCTTTTACTGTTATAACACTTTCACTACTTATTTTACTGATTTGACTAAAAAGGGAATGAGTTGCATCAATAACACATTGAGTAATTCCATAATTATCTCTCAAGTCAATAAATAATAAATTTCCATGATCTCGGATTGTATCAGTCCAACCTGATAGAGTAACTTCATCACCTAAGTTATTAATAGATAAATCTGAACATAAATGCGATCTATATTTATTCATAATTTTTGATCCATCTACAGTATTTCTTTAATTAATGGTATTGTTAATTGTCTTTTTTTTTCTAATGATAAAGCATCTAATTTTTTAACTATCAAATACATGTCCTGATATGATCTTTTTGCATTTTTTAAAATAAATTGAAATATTTCTTCAGAGTTTATTATAAATTGCTTTTCTATAAATAATTTAGTTAAAATGTTAATTAACATATCATCATCAGGTTGATTTATTTTACAATATGTGAATGTTTTTAACCTTGAAATTAAATCAATTAAACTAAAATTAATTTCATCGATTTCTAAAATTGAAGTTATTAAAATACTTAAATTATTAAGTTTGCTATGATTTAGTATATGAAATAAATTTTCTTCATTTAAAGATTTATCAATCTTTTCAATCAATATATTTTTTTTATTATTAATTATTGTTTCAATGTTATTATTATACTCTATTGCATTATTTTTTTTCAACCAAATTTTAGATAAAATTGATTTACCTGATTTTTTTGGACCTTTAAGAAAAATATTAGTATTTTCTGCATTATTAATAAGATTATATGCGTCTTTATTAGTATCATTTACATAAAAATCTAAATTATTTAATTTATTAAAATTAAAATTAAAAATTTGTTGTTTATTCATTTTAATAATATTTTACAGTAATTATTGTTGTAGTTTATGGATAATCTATTTGTCTCAAATAATTCGGATAAATGATTAATGTCTCCATAATAGTAAATATCATAAAAATTTAATTTGTATGATATTTTTTTCAAAATAATATTTTTTATGATTGAGATATTATCTAAATTATATTTAATTTCTTTTAATTCTTTTAAATTAAAATACTTTATTTCACATTTTATTAAACTTACAAAATCATTTTGTATTTTATTTAAAGTTTTCCATTTATTTAATGTTTCATATTTTATTTGATTAAATAAATATTCGTAGTCATTATCAATATTTTTAGTGTTATAAACTTCTAGTAATTCATCATTAGTATATAGAAATATATTATATGTAATCTCATCATCATTATTAATAACCAATAAAATGCTATCTGGACTTGAATATTTTTTAGAAATTATGTTTAAGTTTTTATTAAAATTTTTTTCTATATCAATGTTTGATAATAAATATTTATCATTAATATCAAAGTTAGGAATTTTGTAAAAATTATTATTTTTATTTAAGTAATTATAATATTTATTATTAATAGAAAAGGTTAAATTGTCTAAAAAATTATTTTCAAATATTATAATTAACATTTGATTTGGAATTTTTTCTAAATATGGTAATTTTAATTTTCTAAGATATGAAATTATTGATTTTTTTTTATAATTTACTTTTATTTTTGCATAATAATTATTATTAATTATTTTTTCTTGTTCTATAATAATATTTTTTATAAATGTATTTATTAGATTTTCATCTATATCCTTTTTAACAATATTATAGTCGTTTTTAATTAAAATATTACTTAAAATTTTATCAATACTTTTATATTTAATATTTGTAATTTTATTAATTTTATCAGTTTCAATATTTTCAGAAATAAAATTTATTTCATAAAAATCTGTCTCAAAAAGAGATTTAGCATAAATTTCTCTAGTTAGAATTAGTAATATAAATATTAAAAAAGTTCTCATTTATTTTATTGTGAAATAAATAAATTTAATTTATTGTAAAAACATGGATTATAATAATGATAAATTAGCCAAAGATAAGGCAGAAACTTGGAAATCTTTCAATAAATTAACAATTTATACAATAATTTTTATTGCATTAATCTTAATTATTATATTTTCTCTATTTTAATTAACCAACAATTTCGCTGTTTGTAAAAAAATAACTAATTTCAATTTTAGCATTTTCCTCTGAATCAGATCCGTGTACTGAATTTTCTTGAATATTTATTGCAAATTCTTTTCTTATAGTTCCTTCATCTGCATCTTTAGGATTTGTTGATCCCATTATTTCTCTATATTTGTTTACAGCATTATTTCCCTCTAATACTTGCACAACTACTGGACCAGAAATCATATAATTTATTAAATCATTAAAAAAAGGTTTATCTTTGTGTATTTCATAAAACCCCTCAGCTGCATTTTTTGTTAATTGAATTCTTTTTTGTGCAATAATTTTTAGATTACTTTCTTCAATAATTTTATTGATAGCTCCAGTTATGTTTCTTTTTGTTGCATCTGGTTTAATAATTGAGAAGGTTCTACTCATATTTTTTTCCTTTATTATAAGTTAATTAGGTAAAGTAATTACATTCAGATCTCTAATTTACTTAAATATTTTTGTCCATAAAGAATATTAAGATTAGATGCATATATCTATATGATCTTTATTAATTAATTTGTGATAATTTAGGAAAAATCATTGAAACAATTATTTAAATTCAATAATTTTAATATAAAAGTTAGATAAATTAATATGCTTAATAAAATCAATTTTTATGTTTTTTTCAATATTGTTAAATCATCAACATTAATCTTTTTTATTTTTATATCAATAGCATGGTTACTTCAACTAACTAGATTGTTTACTTTAACAAATTTATTCCAAGTTGATATATTTAACGTTATATATCTATCTTTTTTTCTTATACCAAATTTAGTATCAGTAATTTTACCATTCATAATTATTTTTGGAATTTTGTTATGCTTTATTAAATTACAAAAAGATAAAGAAATTATAGCAATTTATAGTTTAGGAATGCAATTAAAGCCAATTAGAATTTCATTAATATTTTTTTCATTAATTATAATTTTATTTTATATCATATTAAATTTTTATCTATCTCCAAAAATATATGAACAATATAAAATTAAGGAATTTGACTTGAGAAATACAATTGATTTTAATAAAATGATTACATCAAATTTCCTCAAATTGAATGAGACAACAACATTAGATTTTAAAAAAAATAATAATGTTTTTAAAGATATTTTTATTAATTTTTTTGATAAAGAAGAAAATATAATTTTTGCAAGAGAAGGTTTTATATTTAATGAAGAAGATCAATTTGTTTTTCAATTAAATGATGGATTTAAGTTAAGTATTAATGATAATGAAATTGAAAAATTAAAATTTACAAACTATCTTTTAAAAATAAGCAATGATAAAAACACAGAGTTTAATAATTATGATAGAAATTCATTAACTATTTTTGATGATATTCAAAATAAAGATTATTTAAATATTTCCTTTAAATTATTTGATGTGATTTTTTGTGTTTTAATTATTTTTATATTTTATCAAAATAATATTTTGAAAGTGAATCTTAAATTAAACAACAATCTTTTTTTTATCTTTATTTCATTATTAATATTAATATCAAATCAATTAATTAAAAACTTTGAAACTGATTATAAGATATATCTTGTTAGTACTTTTGGAATAATTTTAATAAGCAGTTTAATAACAGTTTTTAGAAAAACTAATGAATAAGATAAATATTTATTTAATGAAATTAAGTACAAAGTATATCTTAATTAATTTATTAATAATATCTGTCTTTATTGTTTTTTTAAATTTAATTGAAATTTCAAGAATACTACAAAATAATGAAAATTCAATTTATAACTATTTAATATTATCTGGGCTAAAGTATCCATCAATTATTAATGAAATTTTACCCTTTGTAACAATAATTGGTATTGCTTTTTTATTTAGAAATTTAATAAATAATAATGAATTAATATCTTTAAGAAACATAGGTTATTCTATTTTTGATATTTTTATTCCTATTGGTATTAGTGTTTTTATTATTGGTTTATTTTTTCTATTTATTATAAATCCAATATCTTCAAACTTTGAAAATAAATTTTTAGAAATAATAAATAAAAATGAGAAAAGTTTATATTCTATTAAAATTTCAGATAATGAAATGTGGATCAAGAATAGTGTTGATGAAAATAATTCTAGTTTTATTAATATAGAAAATATTGACCTAAAAGATATGAATGCTCAAGAAATAAGAATATTAATTTTAAAAAATAATCATAGTATTTTAATCAATGCTGAAAAAGGTTTTTTTGAAAATAATAAGTTTCATCTTGAAAATATAAATTATTATGATGTAGATAATGAGAAATTAAGTAAATTTAAAAAATTAAATTTAGAAATAAATTTTAATCAACAAAATATAATTAATTCAATTACAAATTATAAATTTATACCATTTTATAATTATTTATCTCATTCGAAAACTCTTAAAAAGTTTAATTTATATTCTAAAGAAATAGGTCTATATTATTTATCTGAAGTTCTTAAACCTTTATTTATTGTAATGTTATCATTTATTGTGATTAGTTTTTCAGGTAAATTTCAAAGAAATGAAAATTTTTTTAAAATATTATTCATATCAATTTTAATTGGTTTTTTAATATTTTTTTTAAAAGAAATTGTAACAAAAATTACTATATCCTTGTCTATAAATTTTTTAATTTCATATTTAATTATTTTTCTTTTACCTTTATCTGTTGGCTTATATCAAATTACAAAAATTGAAAATGATTAAAGAAAAATTTAAATTTATTAGTCTTTTTTTTATATTACTTATTTTAATTGTCCCAAAATTTAATAATGCAAGTGAAATTTTATTGTATGCAGATAATATATCTTATGATGAGGAAGAGAATATAATTGCCAGAGGGAATGCTAAAATATTTAAAGATAACCAATTAATAGTGTCTGATTTAATCATTTATGAAAAAAGAAATAAAAAAATAATTTTGCCTACAAATTTTACATTAAAAGATGAAAAAAATAATTATTTTAATGGTACTAGTGGTACATTTAGTCAAGATTTAGGCTATGGGGAATTTGAAAATGTTAAAATAAGATTAAATGATGGTTCACGAATTATTGGTGTAAAGGGTAAAAGAGATGGTCATATTGATATAATTTCAAAAGGTGTTTATTCACCCTGCAAATCAAGAATTAAAATTGGAAATTTTATATGTCCAGCATGGCAATTAGAGGGGGAGAAAATTATTCATGATAATAAAAATTTATTTTTATATCAAAAACATTCTAAAATGAGAGTTTTAAATACTCCAGTTTATTACATACCATACATCGTAACTCCATCACCACTAAGAAAAGAGAGAAAATCAGGTTTTTTAACGCCTTCACTATCTCTTAACTTTTTTGATACTAAGACATCTCAATCTTTGTCTTTTCCCTACTATTTTAATTTAGCAATTGATAAAGAATTAACTTTTGTGCCAATATTAAATTATGGGGGTGGCACTGACTCATCACAAAGATTTTTATTTGAATATAATCAAATTCTTTCTGGCGGTGCTTTATCTACAGATTTAACTTTTGACTCTAATTTCGAAAATGACGATAATAATAAATGGTTATCTGACGCAAGTTTAGTAACTAATTATAATCAAAATTTAAATGAAGATTATAAATTAAGTATTAATTCAGCATTTCAAACATCGCAAAACTATATTCAAATTACTGAACCAGACAATGATCTAAGTTATACAAACTCATTAAAAACGAATATAAAATTAGAACGCTTTAATATAAGAAAAATTGACGATTATTTATCTACTAATTTAAGTTTTTATCAAACTAACCAGAAAAATGAAGATAATAAAACTATTCCTACTGTTTTTCCATATATGACTTATTATAGTGGCAGTGAAATTTATAAGGACAATAATGTTAATCAAATATTTGAATTTTATAATATATTTAGAGATACAAACACAGATGTACACTCTCAAAGGCAACAAAAATTATCTCAAACAATAAATATTTCAAAAGATTTTATAAGATATAATTCCATAATTTCTTTCAAATCAGAAATTTATAATCAATTATTTAATACTGAAAATAAATTAATACAAACAAGTGAATATCATTCAGGAAGTACTTATAGGTTTTTCCCTATATTTGGAATCAACGCAAAGACTCCATTTAAATTAAAAAAAGATAAATTAAACTTTACTTTTAGTCCATATTCACAAATTGTAGTTGCACCAGGTATATCTAATACAAATAAAATATCAAATGAAGACTCATCAAATAATAGTTTTTCTCTAGAAAATTTTAATTCATTAAACAGATATACTGGCACTGACAAAATGGATAACTCTCAGAGAATTAATTATGGTTTTGATATTTCTAATGAAAAAATAAATGTAAATTTATCTCAGTCATACGAATTTTCTAAAAATAGTAATTTTCATATTGAACAAGGAAATGATGATTATTTAAGTGATATGTTGGGGTCTGCTGAATATAATGGAGATAATGGTGCTAGATATGGATTTAGATATGATTTTAATGATGAATTATTAAAAGAACAAAATGTAAATTTATGGTCAAATTCTTTCATAGGGAGTTTTAATATTTCATACCTAGATTTAAAAAGTAAAGAAAATAATATAATCACCCAAGATACCGAAACATTAAATTATTCATTTTTAAGTGAAAAATTTAATTTTTCAAAGTTAAATATATCTGGATTATATGATTTAAAAAAAGAAATAAATACTGAATATAATATCGGTTATAGTTATTTTGATGAATGTTTTGGAATTAATATTGATTTTAGTCGAAAATCTTATGAAGAAGAAAACTTAAAACCGCAAGATGTACTTACATTGATGTTTTCATTCAAAAATGTTGGAAGTTATAAATCAACTAATTTAGCAGTATCTGAAACGGATAAACAAGATATTGAATGGGAAGCTGGAGATATTGATGATAATTTATTTGAAAAACATGAATAATTTTTTTTATAAATTCATATTTTTAATATTTTTATTATTACAAACAAAATTTATTTATAGTTTGGAAAATAAAATTATATTTAAAATTGGAAATGACTCATTCACATCAATTGATTATGAAAAAAGAAAAGAATATATACTTTTTGTAGGAGATAATTTTGACTTAAATAAAAGTGAAATTCTTGATGATTTTATTAATGTAAATTTATTTTTTAAACATTATATTAATTCAAAAAATAAAGTTAATTTAGATAATGAAGTAAATAGTATTTTTAAACAAATTATTAATTCAAAAAATAACAGTAATTTAAAAATTGAACCAAATTTTGAAAAAAATATAATTTATAATTTGAAATTAGATTTAATAAGAAAAAAAATTATTGAAAGTTATTTGGAAGCAAAAAAAAATGAAATATTTAATTTAGATGAGGGAATAAATATACTGTATACTTTTAATGTTCAATATATTAACATTAATAAAGATGATATATTTTCTCATAGAAAAAATTTAGAGAAAATAAAATTTAAAAATATAAATGAAATAGAGAAATATTTAAAAGAAAAAAATATAAATTATTATTTAAAAGAAAAAAATATTGATAATATAGAAAATATAAATACTGAATTAAAAAAGAATATAATTTCTAATAAAAATTTCTTTATAATAGAAAACAATGATTTTTTATCATTAGTTTTAATTAAAAAAGAATTTAAAACATATGAAGGCTTAATGGCAAATATACTCAGTGTCAAATCAAAAAATGAAATACCAAACGAGCTTCTTCAATGCGATAACCAAGAGATTGATGCTTTTGATTTAATCAGAAAAGAATATGAATATAAAAAATTAAACGATGAAATTAAAAATAATTTAATTTCAATTAATGATTATATTAAATTTAAAAATGAAAATTTTTATAATTATATAATGTTATGTGGTATTAAATTCAACAAAGAGGTTTTAGATAACTTTAATATTAATAAAAGAATTAATAAAGTTGCACAAGAAATTGAAAATAAACTTTTTAGAGATTTTTCAAAAAATTATAATTTAAAAATAGTTAATGAATAATATCATTGCAGTCACTATAGGAGATATTAATGGTGTTGGAGTTGACATATTATTAAAACTAATTAATAAAAAAAAACTAAAAAATATAGTTTTATTTTCTAATATAAAAATAATAAAAAAATATATAGTTAAATGTAATCTTAATATTAAATTAAATGAAATAAAAAAAAATGTAGACTTTAAAATTGGTTACTTAAATATATATTCATACAGTTGTAAATCTAATATAGAAAATACATTAAAATCAATTACAATTGCTCATAAAGAATGTCTTAAAGAAAATTATATAGGATTAGTAACACTTCCTATTAATAAAGAATTAATAATAAAAAAATTTTATAAAAATTTTTTAGGACATACAGAATATTTACAAAAATTAGAAAAAAAGAAATATTCAAATATGATATTGTATCATAAAAAAATTATAATTAGCCCATTAACAACACATTTAAAATTAAAATCTGTTACAAAAAAAATTAAATCTCAATATTTATTTAATCAAATAATTAATTTGAACAATTCACTTAAAAATGATTTTAACATAAAACAACCAAAAATAATAATATCAGGAATTAATCCACATGCAGGAGAAAATGGAACAATTGGCCTAGAAGAGAAAAAAATAATAAAACCGACAATTAATAAATTAAAAAAATTAAATGTTTCTATTTATGGACCTTTTTCGGCTGATACTATGATATTAAATCAAAATTTAAAAATTTACGATTGTTTTGTATTTATGTATCACGACCAAGCTTTAATTCCATTTAAATTTATAAGTAATTTTTCTGGTGTAAATTTTACTGGAAATTTAGAAATTATAAGGACTTCACCAGATCATGGGACAGCATATAATCTTAAAGGCACAAATAAAATATCAGATAAATCTCTAATAAATTGTTTTAATTTAGTTAAGAAAATTTATATCAATAGATTTAAAAATGTTAAAAAAACCAAAAAAATCATTAGCTCAAAATTTTTTAATTGACAAAAATATATGTAAAAAAATTTTAGCTCAGACTATTATTAAAAATAAGATTGTAGTTGAAATTGGTCCTGGAAGAGGTTTCTTAACTGATCTTATAATTGAAAAAAATCCAAAAAAACTAATTTTAATTGAAAAAGATAACAAATTATCTGAATATTTAAAAATAAAATACAGTGATAAAAAAAACGTTGAAATAATTAATAAAGATATATTAAAATATAATTTATTTGATCATAAAAATTTAACTTTTATTTCTAATCTACCATACAATATAGCTACAAGAATTATATTATGCTTATTTAATTATTCCTCATATATAGATGAAATGATTTTTATGATACAAAAAGAAGTATCAATAAAATTTGACTATAATATATTTAATATGAATAAATATAAATTTTTAAATAATTTATTTTGTAATTATCAAAGATGTTTTGATATTTCTCCAAATGTATTTAAACCAAAACCTAAAGTAATTTCAACAGTGGTAAAATTTAAATTCAAAAATAATAAGATAAATTTAAAGAAAATGAATACATTCATTGAAAAAATATTTAAAAATAAAAGAAAAAAAATTAAAAGCAAAATTCAAATTAATGATAAAAATAATTATTTAAATGAAATTCTAAACAAAAGAGTTGATCAATTAAAATTAAATGAACTTTTATCTATTTATAATTCTTTTTAATTTTTTTTCTAAAAATTGATTGTTTTCAATAATTAAATTATCATATTCAATTATTTTTTTTATTTTCATTACAGTATTTTGTACATTATCATTTATTAAAACAAACTTATACTCATTGTAATGTTTCATCTCTTCTAATGCGTAGGATAATCTTAAATTAATTTCTCTTGAATTATCCCTACCCCTTTTAATTAATCTTTTTTTAAGTTCAGACTTTGAAGGTGGAAGTATAAAAAAATCAATAATTTTGTCTCTATTATAAAGTTTTCTAATTTTTCTTGCACCTTTCCAATCAATATCAAATAACAAATGTTTATTATTTCTATTTGCTAAAACAATATTTTTAAATGGTGAACCATAAAAATGATTAAAGTTTTTTGCAGTTTCAATAAAAAAGTTTTTTTCTTTAAGATTAATAAATTTATTTTTTGTTACAAAATTATAATCCTTACCATTAATCTCATTTAATCTTTTATTTCTTGAAGTATGAGAGATTGATAATAATATATTTTTCAGTTTTTTTGTAAGAAGCTTGCATAATGTAGTTTTGCCAGCACCTGATGGTGATGAAATAATTATTAGCTTGTTTTTAATTTCTGTATTCATTTAATTTAGCTTTGTGTTCATTAAAATTTTTTGAAAATATATGCCTATTTAATTGATTATTAAAAAAATAAAACAAATAATCTGATTTATGATTTTCCATTATTATATCTATGGTTTTTTTACCTACATATGAAATTGGTTTAGGAGGTAAACCATTTATTTTATAAGTGTTGTACGGATCATCAATTTTTAAATCACTAAAATTAAGTTTTCTTTTTAAATTATATTTTCCATTAGTTACAGCAAATAAAACTGTAGCATCTATTTGTAATCTCATTTTTTTATTTAATCTATTCATTATTACTGAATAAATTTTTCTTTTATCATTATAATCTAAGCCTTCTTTTTCTATTAAGGAGCCAATTATAATTAATTCTTTTTTATTGTATTTTCTAAAAAATAAATTTTTTTCATATTTTTTTAAATAATTTTTTTTATAATTTTTTAAATATAATAAAAAAACATCAAAATTTTGATCTTTTTCAAAATAATATGTATCTGCCAAAATATCAACATATTCAATTTTTTTAAAATTATTAAAATATTTAGATAATTCAGAATTTAAATCATTCTGAGACCATCCTTCTATTATTGTTATTTTATTTAATATATTACTTGGTTTTGTTATTATATCTAATAATTCATAAATTGTAATTTTAGATTTTATATTGAAGTCCCCGTAATGAATAAAGTTTTTAGAAATAAGATTGTAAAAAAAATAAAAAATTTTAATTAAAAATTCATCAAGAATAGAAATCTTTATATTATTTTTATCAATAACATTTATTATACCATCACCTTTTGATATATTAAGCACATTATTTTCTAAAATGTATTTTTTGTTAATTAATGAAAAAAAAAGTAATAAAAAAGTAATAAAAAAAATAATTATTATTAAGCTAAATACTTTTAAATAATAATGCAGTATTAGTCCCTCCAAAACCAAATGAGTTACTTAGAGCTATATTTGCTTTTTTTTCTACAGGCTCATTAGGTATTAAATTTATGTTATAAGAATTTATTGGATTATTTAAGTTTAAAGTTGAAGGTAAAGTATTTTTATTAATTGACATAATTGAAAATATTGACTCAACACTTCCTGCCGCACCAAGCAAATGACCAATTGATGATTTAGTTGAACTTACATAAATATTATGTTTAAATAATTTACATATAGCATTTAATTCTATTTCATCACCTTTTATTGTAGAGGTTCCATGTGCATTAATATAATCAACCTTATCACTTGATAAGTTAGCCATTCTGAGAGCTTCTTTCATTGCTCTATAACCTCCGTCTCCATCTTCAGATGGAGCTGTAATATGATAAGCATCTCCTGACATGCCATAACCTATTAATTCAGCATATATTTTTGCATTTCTTTTTTTTGCAAATTCATAATCCTCTAGAACCACTATTCCTGCACCTTCACCCATGACGAAACCATCCCTGTCTTTATCCCACGGCCTTGAATCAAGGTTTGGGGTTTCATTAAATGATGTACTTAAACTTCTTGCTGCACAAAAACCTGCTATACCTAATTTACAAACAGCTGCTTCAGCTCCTCCAGCTATCATTACATCTGATGCGCCTCTTTTAATCATTTCACTTGCATCACCAATTGAATGAGCACCAGTTGCACAAGCAGTTACAACTGAATGATTTGGTCCTTTAAAACCATATTTTATTGATATTTGCCCAGATAATAAATTAACGAGGGATGAAGGTATGAAAAAAGGAGATAACTTTTTAACACCTCTCTCGTTTATAGTTATTGAACCATCGTAAATTGTTTCTAATCCTCCAATTCCAGAGCCAACAGAAATTCCGACTTTCAATTTTTGATCATCGTTTAAATTACTAAGACCAGCATCCTCAACAGCCATTTTTGCAGCAACTAGACCGTATTGAATAAACCTATCATTTCTCTTTATGTCTCTAGAGTCAATATGAGATTCTTTGTTAAAATAATTTTCATCTTCAGGATCGTTTGATAGATGACCGGCAATCTTACATGGAAGATCAGAAACATCAAATTGATCGACTTTTTTGATCCCTGATTTACCATCAATTAGATTTTTCCAGGATTTATTCTTGTCATTACCTAATGATGTTAATAGTCCTATGCCAGTAACAACTACCCTTCTCATTTAAGTTGAATGTATTATTTCTTACTTTCAATATATTCAATTGCATTTTGAACTGTTTGAATAGTTTCTGCAGCATCATCAGGTATTTCTATTCCAAATTTTTCTTCAAAAGCCATAACTAATTCAACAGTATCCAAACTGTCTGCACCTAAATCATCAATAAATTTAGCCTCAGGCACTACTTTAGCTTCATCTATGCCCAAATGGTCAACTACAATTTTTTTAACTTGTTCTTGAATTTCACTCATAATTTTCTCCTTATTTTTTTCTTTTAGATTATTAATTAATAAACTGTCAACCAATTAAACCATTAACATTCCACCATTTATATTGAAATTTTGACCAGTTATGTATGAGGATTCATTAGTAGATAAAAAATACACTAAATTTGCTACATCTTCGGGTTTACCAAATTTATCCATAGGTATTTTTGATAAAATATTATTCCTTTGTGATTCATTTAATTTATCTGTCATTGGAGTTTGAATGAATCCTGGCGAAACGATGTTTACATTTATATTTCTCTTAGCGACTTCAAGGGCAATTGATTTGTACAAACCAATCAATCCAGATTTTGATGCTACATAATTCGATTGACCTGGATTGCCTGTTGACGCAACTACAGACGAAATACCAATAATTTTACCATACTTATTTTTTAACATTGATGGAAGTAATGTTTTAATTATTGTATAATTTGAATTTAAATTTGTCTGAATTACCCTATTCCATTGCGACGAGTTCATCCTTAATAATAAGCTGTCATCAGTAATACCGGCATTATTTATGATTACCGAGATATCAGAGTGTTCTTGAGATATAATACTTACAGTATTCTGAAATTTTTGATCATCAAATAAATCTAAATTATAATAAAAATGATTATCACCATATTTTTCTTTTAACTTATTTAATTTATCATCTGAAGATGAAGTTAATACTAAAATATATTTATTATTAAAAAATTTTTCACATATCGCACTACCTAATCCACCTGATGCTCCTGTAATAAAAACTTTTTTCAATGTTTCATTCATATTATTTTAAATCTGAAATAGAACCTACAGACTTTATATCAAATTTATCTGAGATTCTTTTAATTAATCCAGATAAAATTTTATTTGGACCTATCTCAATAATATTTTTTTCACCAAATTCTTCAAGTTTTTTTATACTTTGCGTCCATTTTACAGAGTTTGCCATTTGATTTTTTAAGGAGTGAATTATCAATTTATTGTCATTGGAAATTTGAGCATTAAAATTAGAAATTATATTTATTTTATTAGTATGAAAATTTAAATTATCAATTTCTTGGCTTAGAGCTTTTTGAGCTTCATTCATATATTTACTATGAAAAGCAGATGATACATTAAGTACTACGTATTTTTTGATTTCATTACTTAAAAAAAAGTCTTTATTTTTAATTATTTCGCTCATTGCACCAGAAACAACTACTTGTATTGGTGAATTGTCATTAGCAATTTCAAGATCAATGTTATTATTTTTTATTATTTTAGCAACATGATGTGCGTCTTTTCCAATCAAGGCAGCCATACCCGATTGATTTGGCTCAACTGCATCATTCATAAGCTCACCTCTTTTTTTTAAAATTTGACTACAATCATGTAAATTGAGTTTATTACTGCATGCTAAAGCTGTATACTCTCCAAGAGAGTGGCCAAGCGCAAAATTAATATTGTTTTCATTTATATCCTCAACAGTTTGTAAACTTTTGAAGATAGCAACAGATGCAGCAAAAATTGAAATTTGAGTATATTTAGTAATATTTATTAAATCATCCTTCCCATCAAAAATAATACTTTTTAAATCAATTTTAACATAGTCTTGAATCTCTTCGAATGTTAACTGTGCTACTTTAAAATTTTCATAAAAATCATGAGACATTCCTACAAATTGACTACCTTGCCCGGGGAAAACTATTGATGTCATTAATGCTTGATTTATTTCAAAAAATTAATATATGCAAGGTCAACTTCTCTTATATTAAAAAATATAAGAAAAATACCAAGGAGTTATATGAATAAATTTGAAGCTGTAATAATATTAAGCCCTGAATTAAGCTCCCAAAATTTAAAAAATGAAATAAATGGCTTTAAAGAATATATATCATCTAATTCAGGTAAAATAATAAATGAAGAGGATTGGGGTCTTAGAGACCTTTCATATAATATCAATAAATTTAAAAAGGCATTTTATAATTTTTTTCAAATTGAGATTGATGGAAATAATTTAGGGGGTATTAAAAAAGATTTAAATCAATCAGAAAATGTTCTAAGACACATTTTTATTAAAGTTAAAAATCATCAAGAACTTCCAACAAAGTTAGCAAATGAAAAGAAATAATAAAAAAACATTTAAAAAGGAAGAAAACTCCAACTCACCTTTCGAAAACAAAAAAAGATTCTGTCCTTTTAGTCAAAAAAACTCACCTGCAATTGATTATAAAGATATTAAGTTGTTGACGAGATATGTTACTGAAAAAGGTAAAATAATACCAAGTAGAATAACAGGCGTATCTAAAAAGAAGCAAAAAGAGCTATCCAGAGCTATAAAAAGAGCAAGATTTCTATCATTAATGTCATATACAAACAAATACGTAACACAATGAAAGTAATTTTAACAACCAATATAAAAAAACTTGGAAAAGTCGGCGATCTTGTGAATGTTAAAAATGGATATGCAAGAAATTACTTATTTCCAAATGAAATGGCACTTAGAAACAATAAGAAAAATTTATCTCATTATGAAAATATTAAAGACAAAATGTTAGAAAAAGAAAATGAAAAATTAAATGATGCAAAAAAAGTCATTAATGACATTAAAAAACTAAAGATAATCTTTAAAAAAGAAGCAGATGAAAAAGATCAGTTATATGGATCAATTTCAAAAAAGGAAATCCTAGATTTTCTTAGTGAAAACAACATAAAAATTAAATCTGATGATCTAATCATTAGACAACAAATAAAATCACTAGGAGAACATGAAATTGAGATTAATCCATATATTGAAATATCAGAAAAATTTAAAATTTTTGTAAATAAAAATTAATTTATTCACACAATTAGAACTTTATTAACTGCAAATTTATCTATAATTATTGTTTCATATCTATTTTGCTTTAATAATTTTTTATGGCATTTGAATTAGTAAATTCAAAAAATTCTATAAATAATGATGATCATTTTTCAAATTATGATGCTGAAATTGCCCTAATTGGATGTATCTTATGGGATAATAAAAACTTTGAAAAAATATCTGAATTTTTAATTGAAGATCATTTTGTTGATCAAAATAATAAAATAATATTTAAAACAATAAAAGATTTACTAAATAGAAATATTTTAGTTTCACCAATTACTTTGAAAAATTACCTTCCAGATGATGATACTAAGATTGATAATGTAAAATATCTTAATCAAATCAAAGACAGCACACCTTCTACTCAAAACACTTATAACTATGCTAAATTGATCTATGATTTACACATAAAAAGAAACTTACTTAGTATTGCTCATCGTATAATAGAAGAAACAAACAATAAAGAGGAGAATAA
>MDSW01202679.1_pt1 | contig 16579 bp, 14 predicted proteins | sample 811171 | NCBI WGS metagenome assembly MDSW01 (sample SAMN05326641, study PRJNA326480) | marine metagenome | isolation source: seawater | place: Atlantic Ocean: North West | collected 2012
AAATTAAGACATATTTGTGTTTTTTCAATAAAGAAACTTATGAAATCAAAAGAAAATCTTGTTTTTTTAGGAATGATGGGATCCGGAAAGTCTTCTATAGGCTCACTTGTAGCAAAAAAATTAAATTTAGATTTTATAGATATTGATAAAGAAATTGAAAATGATTTAGGTATATCAATCAAAAAAATATTTGAGACTAAAGGAGAAGATTTTTTTAGAAAATTAGAAGAAAAAATTACTTTAAAAAAATTAAAATTAAACTCTGTAGTAATTTCACTTGGTGGGGGTGCATTTGATAATAAAAATATTAGAAAAGAAGTTTTAAAAAATAATTTATCTTTTTGGTTAAATTGGAGTTATAATATATTATTAAGTAGAATCAAAAATAGTAAAAAAAGACCTATAGCATATAATGCTAAAGAAAATGAATTGATTGATTTAATAAAAAAACGATCTAACATTTACTCAAAAGCTTTATATGAAATTAAGTGCGATAATCATTCAAAAAATGAGATTGTTAACAAAATTTTAAAAATTTATGAAACCTATTAAATTAAAAATTAAAACAAAAACTCAAGTATATTCTATTATTATTGGCTCTAATTTAGTTTCGAATATTTTAAAACTTTCTATAAATAATTCAGTTAACTTTAAAAAATGTCTTTTGATTATAGATAAAAATATTTCAAAAAAAATAGTAATTAAAATAAAAAAAACTTTAATAAACAAAAAACTCTATACTCATTTTTTTAAAGCAAGTGAGATAAATAAAAATCAAAATAATATAAATAAAATTTTAAATATTTTACTTAATAAAAACTTTTCAAGAGAAGATTGTATAATTTCTGTCGGAGGAGGAATTACTGGCGATATAACTGGTTTTGCAGCAAGTATATTCAAAAGAGGTCTTAAATTTATTAATATTCCAACTACTCTTTTATCACAAGTGGACTCTTCTATCGGTGGAAAAACTGGAATAAATACTAAATATGGAAAAAATTTAATTGGAAGTTTTTACCAACCAAATTTAGTTATTTCTGATATTGAATTTTTAAAAACACTTCCAAATAGAGAAATAATTTGTGGTTATGCTGAAATTTTAAAACATGCAATAATTGCTGATAAAAATTTTTATAATTTTCTTGATAAAAATAGTAAAAAAATTTTAACACTTACTACTCCTTTTATACAAAAAGCTATCTATAAAAGTTGTAAAATTAAAAAAAAAATAGTTGAAAAAGATGAAAAAGAAAAAGAATTAAGAAAAATTTTAAATTTCGGACACACATTTGCTCATGCTTATGAAGCTTCAATGAATTATTCTAAAAAATTAAACCATGGTGAAGCGGTAATTCTTGGAATGAAATCAGCATTAAAATTTAGTTTAAAAAAAAAATTACTAAAAAAAGATGATTTTAATTCAATCATTAATCATATCTCTAAATCAAATTTACCAAGCAATATAAATAAGTTTTTTAAAATTAATGATTTAAATAAAATTTTATCATTTATGATTAAAGATAAAAAAAATAATTCTGATAAAATTAGTTTAGTTTTATTAAAGAAAATTGGTTCACCAATAATAAATAAAGAATATAAAAAAGATGCTTTAAGTTTATTTTTAAAAAAAGAATTAACTAATTAAAATTTGAATAGAGTGAATAAAATTTTTTAATTCTTTATCTAAAATTTTATAAATTTTTTTATTACCCTCTACTCTATTTAATTTTTTTAATTCAATTGATTTTAATGAAATCTTTAAATGAAATTTACCTTCTTGATTGCCTGAATGATGTTTGTGTAAAAATGATTTATCTTCAATATTGATGCTTTCAATATTAATTTGGGATTGTAATTTTTTTTTTACGATTGCAATTAACTGATTTATATCCATAAATATAAATTATTATATATCATGAAAAATATTTGTGACTGGAATAATTGTAAAGAAATTGGCAATTATAGAGCCCCCGTTGAGAAAGATAATAGTAAAAAATACAGAATGCTTTGTTTAGAACACGTAAAAGAATTTAACAAAAATTGGAATTACTTTTCAGGAATGAATGATGATCAGATAATTAATTTCTTAAAATCAGATATGATTTGGCACAAACCAACTCAAAGTTTTAGCTCATCTGATAATTTTTTTAAAGTTTTGTGGAACAATACTTTAAGAAATGAATTAGAAAAAGACAAAATCAATAGTGAATATGATCATATGCGTCAATTTAAATTTGATCATAAAGATATAAAAGCTTTCGGAATTTTAGGTATTTCAGTAGGTTTAAAATGGAAGAAAATTCATGATAAATTCAAAATACTTGTCAAAAAATTTCACCCTGATATGAATTCAGGTAATAAAAAATACGAAGAAAAATTAAAATTAATAACTTTAGCTTATACACAATTAAAAAATACTTACAGAAAAAAAATTGACACCTAATCTCAACATAAAGCCTGATATAAAAATTTCTTTAAAACAAACTTTTGGTATTGATTCCAAAATGGAAGTAGATGCATTTTCAAAAAAAAATGAATATGTTCCTGAAATTGATAAAAGTTATAAATTTGATAGAGATACGACTTTAGCAATAATATCCGGTTTTGCTTTTAACAAAAGAGTTTTGATTCAAGGATATCATGGTACTGGTAAATCTACCCACATAGAACAAATTGCTGCAAGACTAAATTGGCCTTGCATAAGAGTTAACCTAGACAGCCATATAAGCAGAATAGATTTAATCGGAAAAGATGCTATTGTTCTAAAAGATAATAAACAAGTTACAGAGTTTAAAGAAGGTATTTTACCGTGGTCTATACAAAACCCTGTTGCACTTGTTTTTGATGAGTACGACGCTGGAAGACCAGATGTAATGTTTGTAATTCAAAGGGTTTTGGAAGCTGAAGGTAACTTCACATTGCTTGATAAGAATAAAGTTATTAAGCAAAATAAATTTTTTAGGTTATTTGCTACATCAAATACTGTAGGACTTGGTGATACAACAGGACTTTATCACGGCACTCAACAAATAAATCAAGGTCAAATGGACAGATGGAATATTGTAACTACTCTAAACTATTTAACTCTTGAAAAAGAAATGGATATTATTTTAGCAAAAAATAAAAATCTCGATAATATTAAAGGTAAAGAAAAAGTTGCGAATATGATAAAAGTTGCTTCTCTAACTAGAAAAGGATTTATTGCAGGTGATATTTCAACATTGATGAGTCCAAGAACTGTTTTACATTGGGCAGAAAATTCAGAAATTTTTAAAGACACTGGTTATGCTTTCAGAGTGACTTTTTTAAATAAATGTGATGATATTGAAAAAAATACTATTGCAGAATATTATCAAAGATGTTTTGGTGAAGAATTACCAGAGTCATTGATTAATATTCAAATATAAATGAGTAGCAAGGAAACTAACTTAAAAGAAAAATTTAGACTTGCTCTAATATCAACAGCAAAAGTAATTTCTGATAATTTTGAACAAAATAATAGATCTTTAAAAAACAAAATATCTGAAGATACTAATAAAATCGAAATTGATAATTTAACAAATCCAAGTGATTTTATTAGATTACGTGCAGAGACAGATTCATTAGCTTTAAAAAAAAAATTTTCTAATGATTTAATTTATAAAAAAAACTTACCATCAAAAAATTCATCAAGATCACTTTATAATATTGCAGAAAATATAAGATGCGAAGTTTTGGGTGGAAAAATGCTTAAAGGAATAAAAAAAAATTTTTATGAAAATTACACAAAAATAATTAATAATAAAAGAAAAGATCCTTTAAAAAATAAAAAAGATGTTCCTATTACAGAAGCGTTTGAACTTTATATGCTTAAAAATTTTCATAAAATTAAATTAAATTCTTATACATCTAAAATGTTAAATTTATGGGAAAAAGAATTCGAGCAATCAATAGAAAAACATAAGAAATTTTTAGAAGAAAACCTAGAAAATCAAAATAATTATAGTTTGAGATTTTCAAAAATTTTAGAAGAAATGGATATCTTTAATAATGAAGAAGATAAAGATGAAAAAAAAGAAAATCAAGATAATGAAAATGATAATCCTTCAAATGATGATCAAAATTCAGATAAAGAAGACAATAAAGATGAAAACACTGAACAAGAAACTGAAGCCACTTTGGATGCTGACTATAGTATAGATGAATTCAATATGGATGAACAATATTCAGATAATCAATCAGATGAAAAAAATCCTGAACAAATTGTTAAAAAAAATATTGATAATGTTAACCTTGATTACAAAATTTTTACAACTCAATATGATGAAGTAACAAAAGCCGAAAATTTAGAAAATGCTGATGAGGCAACAAAACTTAGAAAAACTTTAGATCAACAATTAATAAGTTTTCAAGACATAATAACTAAACTTGCAAATAAGCTTCAAAGACAATTGCTTGCAAAACAGAATAGAGCATGGGAATTTGATTTAGAAGAAGGTTTACTTGATAGTTCAAAATTACCAAGAATTATAATGGATCCATATAATTCTCTTTCATTTAAAAAAGAAAAAGATTTAGAATTTAAAGATACAGTCGTATCTCTACTAATTGATAACTCTGGTTCCATGAGAGGAAGACCAATTACGATTGCTGCAATTTGTGCAGATATATTATCTAGAACTTTAGAAAGATGTTTGGTTAAAGTTGAAATTTTAGGTTTTACTACAAAAAACTGGAAAGGTGGACAGAGTAGAGAGTTATGGAATAAAAATTCAAAAATCAAAACTCCAGGAAGACTAAATGATTTAAGACATATAATATACAAAAGTGCAGATAATCAATGGCGACAAGTAAAAAATAATTTAGGTTTAATGCTTAAAGAAGGGTTGCTTAAAGAAAATATTGATGGGGAAGCAATATTGTGGGCTTATAATAGATTAAAAAAAAGAAAAGAAGAAAGAAAAATATTGATGGTTATTTCAGATGGGGCACCAGTTGATGATTCAACTCTTTCTGTAAATTCAGGAGATTTTTTAGAAAAACACCTAAAAAAAATGGTTAAATTTATAGAAAATAAAACTGAAATCGAAATTTTAGCAATTGGAATTGGTCATGATGTTTCCAGATATTATAATAAAGCAATAAAAATTACTGATGTTAATGAACTGGGAGATGTAATGATATCTCAATTAAGTAATTTATTTGAAACAAAAAAAAAATTCCATTAAATATTAAATAAATCTTTATTATTCCATCTTACAATAACCTCGGCACCACTTCTTGTTTGGGAATTTCTAAAAATGAGCGATGCAAAGTTTTTTTCTAAAAGAGTTTTTCCTATAAATAATCCAAGTCCCAAACCTACTTGTGATTTTTCATCAGCATTATTTGATTTTAAATATGGTTCTCCAATTTTTGACAAAATATCTCTTGAATAACCATTTCCATCATCTTCAATAATAATTTCTGTTATTTCATTATCACTTTTAAGATTTATATAGACTGTGTTTTTTGAAAATTTATTAGCATTACCAATAAAATTTCTTAAACCATAAACTATTTCTATAGATTTAGTTATTTTTTTTAAATTCGAGTCTTGATCAAAATTAAATACAAAATTCTTCTTACTAATATCTCTAAATGATGAAATAATTTCATTTAAATAATCTCTCATTGATAAGTCTTTATCGATAAAATCATCCTCCTCTACAGGATTTAAGCTTAAACGTTTTAAAATCTTGTTACATCTTTCTACTTGGCTTAATAATAATTTAATATCTTTTTCAATAATTTCTTTTCCATTGAATTGTTTTAAAAGATCCTGGGTGATTATTTTTATGGTCGAAAGAGGTGTTCCTAATGAATGCGCGGCTGCAGCAGCTTGACCACCTAAAGATAAAAGTTCATGTTCTTTTGCCATAACTTGTTCCATTTTTGCTAAAGCTTCTTTTCTTAATCTTGATTGTATTCCAAATGTCATCGCAAAATAATTTAAAAAAATTAAAGCAATAATTAAAGAAACAGGTATAGAATAATAATAATATGGACTAACATGAAAATGATTACTTAAAGGTCCAGGTAAATCTAAATAATAAAAAGTAAGAAAAATTATTATAATTATTGTTAAAAAAACAAGTAAACTATTAGTTTTAAAACCTAAATTAGATGATGAAAAAATACTTGGTATTAATAAGAAAATTATAAAAGGATTTGTAATACCACCTGTTAAAAAAAGTAAGATGCCTAATTGAAATATATCAATTAATAAAAAAAAAAACGCTGATTTATCAGTTAATTGGGTTTTTTTATAAATAAAAATTAAATATAAATTACTTAAAATTCCAATTAAAATTATTAAATTTGAAGCAATAAAGTTAAATTTAAAATTTAAATAAAAATATACAAAATTTACAGCTATTAATTGTCCGAATATTCCAATCCATCTTAAACTTATATAAGTAGATTTTTTAAATGAATTATATTTTGAAGTTTCAAACAACTTCATTATTAAATATCAAGATTTTGAACATTGATCGCATTAGATATTATAAAATCTTTTCTTAACGAAACATCATTTCCCATTAATGTATGAATTAAAGTTTGATCTTTTTTAATATCTTTTGAATATTGGACTTGTATCAAATTTCTAGTATCAGGATCAAGAGTTGTACTCCATAATTCTTCTGGATTCATTTCACCCAATCCTTTAAATCTTTGAATACTCATTTTAGATTTTTCTATATCTATTTTTTTTAAAAATTCTTTTGAACCTTTTTTAATATTCTTTAATTCTTTATTATTATTAACTATATAATCTTCTAACTCTTTTTCGTCTTTAATATAAATTCCTTTAGAACCTTTATTAATCTTAAATAATGGTGGTTGAGCTAAATACACATGTCCATTTTCAATTAATTTATTAAAAGGTTTGTTATTAAAAAAAGTTAATAATAATGCTCTAATATGAGAACCATCTACATCAGCATCAGTCATAATGATAATTTTTCCATACCTTAAATCTTTCAAATCTATCTCTTGTGCTTTTGGATCTAGTCCCAAAGCATTAATTAACGTAACTATTTCGTTAGAAGAAATCATTTTTGATAAAGTTTTAGTTCTTTGCTCTGAACTATCTGCATTACCATTTTTTTTGATTGTTAAATCTTCTACATAAGTATTCAGAATTTTACCTCTAAGAGGTAAAACTGCTTGATTTAATCTATTTCTTCCTTGTTTAGCAGATCCACCTGCTGAATCTCCCTCTACAATAAATAATTCTGTGCCTTCTTGTTTACCCATTTGACAATCTGCCAATTTTCCTGGAAGACCACTTAATTCAAGAGCACCCTTTCGTCTCACGTTTTCTCTTGCTTTTCTAGCAACATCTCTCGCCATAGCTGCTTGAATAACTTTAGCTAATATTACTTTTGCAATAGATGGATTTTGATCAAACCATATTGATAGTTTTTCATTAATAACTGTTTCTACAATCATTCTCACTTCAGAAGAAACTAATTTATCTTTAGTTTGAGATGAAAATTTTGGGTCAGGTATTTTAGTAGATAGAACACAAGTAAGTCCTTCTTTAATATCATCTCCTGAAATTGCTAATTTATTTTTTTTAAGAAGATTGTGCTCATTTGCATATTTATTTATTACTCTTGTTAAAGCACTTCTAAAACCTAATAAATGTGTTCCTCCATCTTTTTGATATATATTATTAGTATAAGGAAAAATATCTTCTGAATAACTAGCATTCCATTTTAAAGAACATTCTATTTCTATATTGTTTTTTTTTCCTTCTATAGAAATAGGTTTTTTAAACAAATCATTTCCATTTTTATTTTGCAATTTTTCTTTTTTTTCATTTAAAAATTCTACAAATTCAAGAACACCTCCATCAAATTTAAATTCAATAGTTTTTTCTTTTTTAAGACTAGCATCAGTAAAAATTATCTTAATACCTTTATTTAAAAATGCTAATTCTCTCATTCGTTTAATTAAAATATTTGCACTAAACTTTACCGAAGAAAATATCTTTGTTGATGGTAAAAATGTTATTTGTGTTCCATTTTGTTTAGATTTCCCGGTAACCTTTAAAGGTGCTTTTGCTTCTCCATCTATAAATTCAACAAAATATTTTTTTCCATCTCGATCAATCTCTAATTGTAATTTTTCTGATAATGCATTAACAACTGAAACACCAACTCCATGCAATCCTCCAGATACTTTGTAAGAATTATGATCAAACTTACCACCAGCATGAAGTTGTGTCATAATAACTTCTGCTGCTGATTTTTTTTCTCCTTTATGTATATCTACAGGAATACCCCTACCATCATCTTTAACAGTTATGGTTCCATCAGAATTGATTTTTACATTTATATTTTTGCAATAACCTGCTAGAGCTTCATCAATAGAATTATCAACAACCTCATAAACCATGTGATGTAGGCCTGTACCATCATCTGTATCTCCAATATACATACCTGGTCTTTTTCTTACTGCTTCAAGTCCCTTTAAAACCTTGATAGAGTCTGCTTGGTATGTGTTTTTATTTGTCATTTTTATATTTTAGGAAAGTTTAATTATAACATTTTTTTAAATGTTTTGATTTATAATATTGAAAATTCTGGTCAATTTAACAATAAATTAAGTACAAAAATGACTAAAAACTAAGTAAAATTAAAATATTTAGTGCGATAAGCTTATTCTAACTTTGAACTATAAACATTTAGATTTACATTATCAATTATTCCATTTTTAGACTCATTAATTACCTCATAATTATTATTTAAATTAAAAGGTTCAATTAATAAGTTTACATCCCTATATCTTCCTTCTGATTTTAGATCATAATTCTTAAAAATTTTAGGATCTGATGTAATACCTATATATCCAAAATCTAAATTTTTAATTTTATTTAACACTTTATTTATATTTGAATTATTTAAATGAATGAAAACATGTCTTATCAATATAAAATCTGATTTTAACATAAAGTTTAGATCATCTTTAACAATGTCTTTACAAAAAAATTTAATTTTTTTATTACCGTATTTTTGATTATTTTCTTTAATTAAAGAATCAACTATATCAATACCTAAATAAGATTCATAATCAATTTCTTTTAATAAATCATTCATCCAATTAAAATCACCACATCCTATATCTACAATATTTTTAATTTTATTTTTTTGAAAAAATAATTTTAAAGAATTTTTTAGAAATAACGCTCTTTCAACATTTGAACCTTTTCCACTTCTTGATTGATTATTTTCAACATTATAATCTATCCAATATCCAGATTCATAAATGTGTTTAAAAATTTTTTTTCTTAAAAAATTTTGACCTAAAAAATATTTTAAATATTTAATTGAATATAATTTTCTTAAAAAATAACTTATTGTTAAGTATCTTTGTTTTTTTTTATTCATAATTTTAAAATAAATTTGGCGGAGAGACAGGGATTCGAACCCTGGGTACTTTAAAAGTACACACACTTTCCAAGCGTGCGCTTTAAACCACTCAGCCATCTCTCCATATAAAATATTATCATCTTTATTTTAATATTGAGATTTTTTTATCAATACCTTTTTCCTTTATTATAAAATTATCATCAAAATTAAAATTAGTATAATGTAATATATTAATTTTTCGATTCGGAAACGAAGGTGTTAAAAAAATATCTCCCACTTTTTTTATCTTTTCAGATTTACTAATTATCCAATTATTAGTTGAATCTAAAATAGATACTTTATTAAAATTTTCATAAATTACTTTATTCAAAGATAATTGATCAGTTTTAATTCCATAGCTTGACTTCGCTTTATTCAAGGCATTTTGATACTCTATTTTCCATAAATTCCAAATTTTTGAATCTGATTTTAAACAAAAAACACCATTATTAAATAATGGTTTAAAAAAAAGATCCTCTCCTAATTCACCTGAAAAATATCTATTATAATTCTTAAACGACCAACCAGAAATCTTATAAAAAGATTTAAAAATTTTTTTAATTCCAAATTTTGAATTTTTAAAAACATAAGACTCATTTACTTCAGGACTAATAGCCAAATCTTTAATTTCGCAAGCTTCAATTATATTGTTAATACCATCAAGACTCAAAACCTCGGTATCAGCATCCATCCATATATAATTTTCATATCCAGGAAAATAATCTTTCATAAATGGCCTTTCGGTCAACAATTTAAACCAATCTTTTTTATCTTGAAAAAGAATATTTAAATTAAAATTTGCTTTTTTTCTTTTTGTTATTAAATGCTTTAATTCATTTAAATATTCACTTTTATCTTCTACATCTAAAATACATAAATCACATACATCAAGTGTCTTTGTAATATCTAGTGAATTAATTAAGTTCTTTAAAAAAGGAAAATATTTTTTGTCACTCCCTGTTACTATTACATTTTTTTTCATTATTTTTCTTTAGATATTTTAAGAACCCCGATAAATGCCTCTTGAGGAATTTCAACTCTTCCAAACTGTTTTGATCTAGCTTTACCTTTTTTTTGTTTTTCTAAAAGTTTTCTTTTTCTATCTGTTGCACCACCACCATGAATTTTTGTTAAAACATCTTTTTTAAAACCTTTAATTGTTTCTCTTGCAATAATTTTTCCTCCTATTGAAGCTTGAACTGGAATCATAAAATTGTGTCTTGGTATTAAATCTTTTAATTTTTCACAAACTTCTCTTCCAGTTTTTTGAGCAAAATCTTTATGTATCATCATTGCTAAAGCATCAACTGGCTCACCATTCACTAAAATTCCAAGTTTAACAAGGTCACCTTCTCTATGTTCAATAATTTCGTAATCAAAACTTGCATAACCACTTGTCATAGATTTTAAACGATCATTAAAATCAAAAACTACTTCATTTAGAGGCAATTCGTAATTTACCACAGCTCTATTTCCTGAATAGTTTAGATTAGTTTGTATACCTCTTTTGTCCTGACACATTTTAATTATTGAACCTAAATACTGATCTGGAGTAATAATCGTTGCTTTAATCCATGGTTCTTCAATAAATTTAATTAAAGTAGGATTGGGTAAACTCGATGGATTTTGTAAATCAATTAAATTACCATTATTAAGATAAACCTTGTAAACAACGCCTGGTGTTGTTGTTATTAAATTTACATCAAACTCTCTTTCCAATCTTTCGGTGACAATTTCCAAATGAAGTAAACCTAGAAATCCACATCTAAATCCCAAACCTAAAGCTGATGATGTTTCGGGTTCAAATGAAAAACTTGCATCATTCAATTGTAGTTTTGCTAAACCATCTTTTAATTTTTGAAATTCTGAACTATCAACTGGAAATAATCCACAAAATACAACTGGCTTACTAGGTTTAAAACCAGGAAGAGCTTTTTTTAATGGTTTTGATACATCACAAATTGTATCACCAACTTTTGTTTCAGATAATGCCTTTATTCCAGTCGTTATAAATCCTATTTCACCAGTCTTTAATTCATTAATATCAACTGGTTTAGGTGTAAAAACACCAACTTTTTCAACAATATATTCTTGGTTAGTAGACATCATTTTAATTTTCATATGTTTTGAAAGTTTCCCATCAATAACCCTTACGAGAATTACTACACCTAAATAAGTATCATACCAACTGTCAACTAGTAGACATTTTAAATCTGCTGAACTTTGTCCTTTTGGCGCTGGTAAAGTTGTAATAATTTGTTCTAAAATATTTTCTATTCCTTCTCCTGTTTTTCCTGAACATGGAATTGCACTTTCAGTATCAATACCTATAACCTCCTCAATTTGTTTTTTCGTTCTTTCTAAATCTGAAGCTGGCAAATCTATCTTATTTAATACTGGAACTATTTCATGATTAATATCTAGTGCCTGGTAAACATTCGCTAAAGTTTGAGCCTCTACTCCTTGTGTACTATCAACAATTAAAATTGAGCCTTCACATGCATAAAGAGATCTACTAACCTCATAACTAAAATCAACATGACCTGGTGTATCAATAATGTTTAAAATATAATCCTTGCCATTTTTTGCCTTATAGTTCAATTTTACTGTTTGAGCTTTAATTGTTATTCCTCTTTCACGCTCAATATCCATAGAATCTAATACTTGTGCTTTCATTTCTCTTTCTGTCAGACCACCACAACTATGAATTATTCTATCAGCAATAGTAGATTTACCATGATCAATATGAGCAATAATTGCAAAATTTCTTATATTATCAATTTTTAAACTCATCTAGGACCTAATTTTTGCCCCAGAATTATTCTCTACTGTAGAAATTATTAAATTATTAATTTTTTCAAGGTCATTTTCATCTAAAGTTTTTTCTGATGATTGAATGGTTACATTTAAAGCAATTGATTTTTTATCTAAAGGAATATTCTCACCTTCATAAACATCAAATACTTTTACTGACCTAATTAATTTTTTATCAATTGAGGTAATTATTTCTATGAGATCTTGAGCTTTGATATTTTTATCAACAACAAAAGCAAAATCTCTCTCTGACTTTTGATAATCAGAATATTCAAAATTAGATTTTTGATCTTTAAGTTTTAGTTTATTATATTTTAAATTATCTAAATATATCTCCAAAATAACTAAAGCTTCAGTTTTAATATCAAGTTTTTTTAAAATATTTGGATGTAAGTCTCCAAAATAAGCTACAGGTTCTATATTATCTTTATCTAGATAAACTGAGCCAGACTTTCCAGGGTGGTAATAAGACGGAGATTTATTTCTAATAAAAATGCTATTTTTATCGTATCCAGCTTCAATTAACGTTTGAATTACATCTTTTTTTGCATCAAAAACATCAACCAATCTATCTTTTTCTTTCCAATTTAGTCTGGACATTTTTCCTAATTTAGCAGCCCCTATTACAGTTAATTGTTGTCCTGGTTGATTGCCTTTAAAAATTGGACCAATTTCAAATAGGGAAATATCTTTAAATCCTCTATCTAAATTTTTTTTTAGATAAAACATTAAATTAGGGAAAATAGAATTTCTTAAAACATCTAAATCTGAACTAATAGGATTTACAATTTTAATTTCTTTATGATCCTCTTTAAATAATTGATTTATTTTAGAATCTGTAAAAGACCAAGTTATAGCTTCATAATATCCTTTTGATGCCATTGCACGTTGAAGAAAGTGAAATAATTTTTGTTGTTTATTTAATGTATCCTTAATTCTTGTTTTGTCTGGCTCTAATGTTTTAATATTATTGTATCCCTTAATTCTTACTATTTCTTCAACAATATCAATTGATTGTGTTATATCAGGTCTCCAAGTGGGTATTATCAAATCTAACTCATATTTTTTTTTTGTTATTTTAAAACCTAGATCAATTAAAATTTTTATTATTTCTTTATCTTTAATTTTAAAACCTGCAATTCTTTCAAATAAAGAAAGTTTAAATTTAATTTTATTTTCTTTATCTTTTTCAATTTTTTGAGTATCAAATTTACTAATTTTTCCTCCGCAAATTTCTGTAATTAACTGTGCTGCTCTTATTAATCCTATATCAATAGATTTTGGATCAATTCCCCTTTCAAATCTAAACTTTGCATCAGTTTCTATATTCAATTTCTTTGATGTTTTTCTTATTGATCTAGTATTAAAGTATGCAGACTCTAAAAGAATATTTTTTGTTTTAAATTCAGTACCAGTACGTATGCCACCGATTATTCCTCCTAAACCTAAAACACCTGATTTATCAGAAATAACACACATATCATCTTCTAATTTATATTCATTATTATCCAATGCTTTAAACGTTTCACCTTTTTTAGAATTTCTTACCACAATCTCTCTATCAATTTTATCAGCGTCATAAGCATGAAGTGGTCTATTTAAATCAAACATAACATAATTAGTAATATCAACTATTGCTGAAATTGGTTTTTGACCTAGAGACTCAATTTTATCTTTTAACCATTTTGGGCTTTCTTTATTTGAAACCCCTTTAATCAGGCAACTTCCAAATATACTGCAACCTTGATTTTTATCTTTAGTGATTGAAACTTTAATATTTTGAGAACCATTTTTTTTAATTTTTTTATTTAAAGTATTTTTTAATTTCCCAACTCCTGCAGCAGCAAGATCTCTTGCTATACCTCTGATACCCAAACAATCAGGACGATTAGGAGTTATTGATAAATCAACAACTTTTACACTAGAATTTTTGAAAAAATTTTTTCCAACTTGATCAGAGTATTTATCTTGTTTTAGCTCAATTATTCCTTCACTTTCTTCAGATATATTTAATTCGGATTCAGAGCATAACATCCCATAAGAGGTAACACCTCTAATTTTACTTACTGTAAGTTTTATTTTATTTTTTGGAATTATAGAACCTGGGCTAGCGTAAACAGTTAAAAGATCCTTTTTTGCATTTGGTGCACCACAAACAACTTTAATTATGCTTTCTTGTCCTATATCAACATCACATATTCTTAATCTGTCAGCATTTGGATGTTGCTCTACATTTATAATTTTAACAATTTTAAAACTGTCGAGTTCAGAAATTACATTCTGAAAACTTTCTACTTCAAGTCCTATATCAGTCAACTTTTCGATTATTTTATTATCTTTATATTTAGTATCGAGATGTTCTTTAAGCCAACCTATAGTAAATTTCATCTGCTAAGGCCTCTATAATTTGATGGAACATCTAAAGGATCGAAACCAAAATAGTTTAACCATCTATAATCTGTCTCAAAAAAAGCTCTTAAATCATTTATTCCGTATTTTAGCATTCCAAGCCTATCAATACCAATACCAAAAGCATATCCTTGATATTTATCAGGATTAACATTTACATTTTTTAGTACATTTGGGTGTACCATTCCACATCCCAAAATCTCTAACCATTTATTACCTTCACCAATAACTATTTTTCCATCTTTTAATTCATAACCAATATCTACTTCTGCAGAAGGTTCCGTAAAAGGAAAATGACTTGGTCTAAATCTCATTTTAATTTTATCTACTTCAAAAAATTCTTTTATAAAGTAGTTCAAACAACCTTTTAAATGTCCCATATTAATATCTTTATCAATATGAAGTCCCTCAACTTGATGAAACATTGGAGAATGAGTTTGATCACTATCTGATCTATAAGTTCTTCCAGGGGCAATAATTTTAAATGGTGGTTTACCTTTTAACATAGTTCTTACTTGAACTGGAGAAGTATGGGTCCTTAATAGCAATTCTTTATCATTATCTAAATAAAAAGTATCATGCATATCTCTTGCAGGATGATTGTCTGGAGTATTTAATGCAGTAAAATTAAAATTTTCATTCTCAACATCTGGTCCTTCTTCAACACTAAAACCAATTTCAGAAAATATTGATGATATTTCATCAATTACTTGTGAAACTGGATGAATTTTTCCTTGATTAATATCTCTTCCAGGTAAAGTTACATCAATTTTTTCATTTTCAAGTTTGGAGTTTATTTCTTTTTGCTCAATTTCTATAAATTTTTTATTTATTTTTTCTTGAAGTTCTTCCTTTATCGAATTTAATTCTGATGCAAAATTTTTTCTTTCATCAGGTGACATTGAATTAAGTTTTTTAAATGAATTAGAAATTTCACCATTTTTACCAAATAATTCAGTTTTAATTTGATTTACACTATCAATATTTAGTTCACCACTTAACTTATCTAAATATTCGTCTTTAATTTTTTTTATATCAGACATAATTGTAGAATATTTGTTAACTCTAGAAAAACAACAATGAAAATTAATTCAATGCTGATTGAGCTTTTTGTACAATTGTTTTGAATGCTTTTGGACTATCGTAAGCAATTTCAGCAAGAATTTTTCTATCAATTTTAATGCCACATTTACTTAATCCATTAATAAATTTAGAATAAGTTAAACCTTCAGCCCTAACGCCTGCATTAATTCTTTGTATCCATAAAGATTTAAAGTCTCTTTTTTTATTTCTTCTATCTCTATAGGCATATTGCATAGCTTTTTCCATTGATTGTTTTGCAACTCTTATGGTGTTTTTTCTTCTTCCCCATTGACCTTTAACAGCTTTTAAAACTTTTTTATGTTTCGCTTTGCTTATTACGCCTCTTTTTGTTCTGGCCATAATTAACCTCTTAAACTGTAAGGCATGTACGATTTAACAATTTTTCCATCTTGTTTAGACATCGTTGTTGTACCTCTTAATTTTCTTATTTGAGAATTTGTTCTTTTAATCATGCCATGTCTTTTACCAGCTTGGGCAGTTATAACTTTACCTTTAGCTGAAATTTTAAATCTTTTTTTTGCTGAGCTTTTTGTTTTTAATTTTGGCATAATTCTGAGGTGTTATACAAACATTGATATAAATTTACAACCTCTATTAAAGCCTATAAAGGCTGGATTACCATTATCATTTGCTTTCCATCAAATTTAGGCTGTAATTCTACTTTACCAATATCTTTCATGTCTTCTTTGATTTTACCCATCAATTCATTGCCTAAATGTGAATGCTGAAGCTCACGACCTTTAAATCTAATTGTAAATTTTACTTTATCACCTTTAGCAATAAATTTTTTTGCATTTTTAACTTTAAATTCATAA
>MDSW01051072.1_pt1 | contig 16577 bp, 16 predicted proteins | sample 811171 | NCBI WGS metagenome assembly MDSW01 (sample SAMN05326641, study PRJNA326480) | marine metagenome | isolation source: seawater | place: Atlantic Ocean: North West | collected 2012
GTAAACATTATTTCCTTAAATTTAATTGTTTAATAACTTTTTGATACGATTCAAAATTTTTCTTTTTAAGATAAGTCAAAAGTTTTTTTCTTTTATTAACTGATTTTGTTAATCCTAATGTAGAATGTTTATCTTTTTTGAACTTTTTAAAGTGCTCAGAAAGCTTTGAAATTTTATCTGTAAGTAATCCAATTTGTATTTCTGTTGACCCTACATCTTTAGCGTGCGTTGCTAAATTTTTAATTGTATCTTTTTTTTTCTGTATCATTTACTTTTATCTTCTTTATTATCTTCTCAATCTTTTCAGCATATTCGAACGAGTTATCTTCTACAAATGTGAGTTTAGGAAGAAACTTAACATCTAGCCTTTTAGATAAAGCTTTTCTAACAAGATGGGAGTACTCCGTCAAGGCACTTACTGTTTCTCTCATGTCTATCCCCCCTAAAGGTATAACATAAACCCTTGCTGTTTTAAGATCGGGAGTCATTCTTACTTCTGTAACCGTAATCAGTTTTGAGTTTATGGTTGGGATTTTTGCTTCATTTCTTATAAAAAGTTCTCCTAGATTTTGTTTTACTAATTCTCCTACTCGTAACTGTCTTTGACTAAATGAACCTTGTAAGTTGTGATTTTTCATTATATTGACCTCTGAATTTCTTCTGCCAGGTAGGACTCTATTACATCTTTTTCCTTAAAATCTATAAAATTTTTAATACTAATTCCACATTCAAGTCCTGTTCCTACTTCTTTGACCTGATTTTTTTCTCTATAAATACTTTGAATTTCTCCACTATAAACAACTACTCCATCTCTAATTACTCTTACTTTTGATTTACTCTTAATTTCTCCATTAATAACTTTAGACCCAGCTATTTTACCTGCATTAGATACTTTAAATATTTTTTGTATTTCAGCTGATCCAAGGACTTTTTCTTTAATATCTGGTTCAAGTAATCCTGAAAGACATTTCTCAACATATTCAATCGCCTCATATATAATGTTAAAATATCTTACATCAATTTTTTCATCCTCCGCTAATTTTTTAGCTTCTCTATTTGGTTTTACATTAAAACCGATCAGGATTGCATTTGAAGCTTTTGCCAAAGTAACATCTGTCTCATTTATCATTCCAATATCAGACAGGATTATTTTAGCTTTAACTTCTTTATGATCAATTTTATTTATTGCCATTTTTAAAGCTTCATTAGATCCTTGAACATCTGACTTAATAATAATATTTAACTCATCTTTATCTTGGACATTATCAAAAAGAGTAGTTTTGTCTTTAACTAAAACTTTATTTTTATTTAAATTATTTTTTTTATACTCAGCCATCTCTTTAGCTTCATTTTCATTTTTTGTGACTGAAAATTCTGCACCTGCATAAGCAGAACTATTCATACCAAGTATCTCTACAGGCATTGATGGCAGAGCTTCGTCAATATTTTTCCCTTCATAATTTATCATTGCTCTTATTTTTCCCCAAGTGTCACCACAAATGAAAAAGTCACCTTTTTTTAATTTTCCATTAGTAATTAAAATTGTTGAAACAGGACCTTTACCTTTATCTATTTTTGATTCAATTACTACTCCTTTTGCTCGACCTGAGAAGGAAGCTTTCAAGTCAAGAATTTCTGATTGTAATAATATATTTTCTTTAAGTTTATCTAAATTTATTTTTTTGAGTGCTGAAACTTCAACAAAAAGTGTGTCTCCACTTAAATCTTCTGCAATAAGTTCATACTGCATCATTTCATTTTTTATTTTACTTATATTTTTTTCTGGCAAGTCACATTTATTTATAGCAACAATAATTGGAACTTTTGCTGCTTTTGCATGATTAATCGCTTCGACTGTTTGAGGTTTAATACCATCATCTGCTGCAACAACTAGCACTACGATGTCGGTAATTTTTGACCCACGAGCCCGCATTTCTGTAAAAGCAGCGTGACCTGGTGTGTCTATAAATGTTATAACTTTTTTATTTTCAGTAGTAACCTGATAAGCCCCTATATGCTGTGTAATTCCACCATGTTCACCAGAAACAATATTTGAATCTCTTAAGGCATCTAATAAAGAGGTTTTACCATGATCAACGTGACCCATTATCGTTACCACAGGCGGTCTGGAATGAATTTCGCCTTCTAGTTTCTCTTTTGTTTTGCTCTCTTCAAGTATCGGTTGATCTTCTAAAATTGGTTTGTGGCCAAATTCTTTTACAATGTATTCAGCGGTATCCTTGTCAATATTATGATTAATAGTTGCTATTACCTTCATATTAAATAAAAATTTAATTATATCACTCGATTTTTCAGCCATTCTATTAGATAATTCTTGAATAGTAATTTGCTCTGGAATCTTTACGTCTCTAATTACTTTTTTAAATTCCTTTTTTTCTTCTCCTTCCGGCTTACTCTTTTTTTCTTTAAGTCTTGCTCTTTTTACTGAAGCCAAACTTCTTTGTTTTATCTCAATTTCCTCTACATTAAGGGCTCTTGAAACTGTCAATTTAAAATCACGTTTATCTATTGAGCTTTTTAGTTTAAGCTTACTTTTCCCAGATGGCTTATTATCCTTTTTAATAAAATCTTTTGTAGTTTGTTGTTCAATAAATTTTCTTGCAAAAAATTTTTTTTTAAGTTCTGGACTCTTTGTTTGATTTATAAACTGTCCTGATTTATTTGGGATTTTATTTCCTTTAAAAGATTTTTTTTTCTCTACTGAAAAAGATTTTTTACCACTTGTTTCGATATTGTTAGTATTAATTTTCTTTTTTAAATTTGAAGAAATTGTAAGTGTCTTTTTTTTATTCTTATCCATAACATTATTTATAAGCAATCTCCCTAGCGGACATAATTAATTGGTCAGCTTCTTTTCTAGACAAAGAGAATTCTTCTAAATATCCATCTATTCTTATTTTTTTTCCTTTTATTTCGTCAAAACCTCCAATTAGTTCATCTGAAGATAAATCAGCAAAATCAGATAATTTTTTAATATTTTTTTGTCCTAAAATAACTAACATTCCTTGAGTCATTCCTTTCAAATTAATTAATGACTCCTCTACTCCTAGTTCTTTTAATTTTTCTGCAACTGCCTCTTTTTCTTTAACCAAAGTTTCTTTTGATCTATTTATCAATTCTTTAGCAGTTTCTTCATCTATAGCATCTATTTTTGCAATTGTTTCTGGAGTTGATTGAGCAATATCCTCAATACCTTGAAACCCTTCTGACACTAAAAGTTGTCCAAGCGTTTCGTCAACTTCCAAATTTTTTATTAATGTATCAGTCCTATCTTTAAACTCTGCTTGTCGTCTCTCTGAGTCCTCTTTATCAGTTAAAATGTCTATTTCATAATTTGTTAATTTTGAAGCTAATCTTACATTTTGTCCTCTTCGACCAATAGCCTTGCTTAAATTTTCTTCAGTTAAAATTATGTCTATTCTTTTATTCTCTTGGTCTATCAATACTTTTTGTATTTCGGCTGGAGAAAGAGACTCTGAGATTAGGGTTGGAAGATCTTCTGTCCATTTAATAATATCTATTTTCTCACCGTGTAATTCATTAACAATTGTTTGAACTCTGCTTCCTCTCATACCTACACAAGCGCCAACTGGGTCTATTGATGTATCTTGAGAGTGAACACAAATTTTAGCTCTACTCCCTGGATCTCTGGCAACAGATTTAATTTCTATGGTGCCCTCATAAATTTCTGGGACCTCTTGAAAAAATAATCTTGCTAAAAACTGTGGGTGTGCTCTTGATAAAAAAATTTGATGCCCTTTAATTTCTTTCTTAACTTCATAACAATAAGCCTTAATTCTATCTCCTGTTTTTAATATTTCTCTTGGGATTAGTTCGTCTTTCTTAATAACCCCCTCAGCTCTTCCAAGATCAACTATTACATTTCCATATTCTAGGCGTTTAATAATCCCACTCAAAATCTGACCTTGTTTGTCAATAAAGTCTTCGTATTGTCTATTTTTTTCTGCTTCACGTACTCTGCTACTAATAACTTGTTTAGCACTTTGAGCTGCGATTCTACCAAAATCAACTTGTGGTAATTCCTCATAGATTTTGTCTCCAACTTTAAAGTCTTTTTTTTCCGGATTGATCTTTTTTGCTTCTTTTAATGTGATTTCTCTAGCAGGATCTTCAACACTTTCAACAATATCTAGAACCTTTTGAATTTTTATATCTCCACTCTCTCTATCTATTATTACTTCAATATTATTATCATTACCGAATTTAGTTAAAGCAGCCCTTTGAATAGCGCTTTCCATTGAACCAATTACAAGTTCTTTATCAATAGATTTTTCATTAGCGACTGCGTCTACTATTCTTAAAAGTTCTAATTTATCTAATCCTCTATTTAACATTTCTTTATTCCTAAAAAAAAATGGGCAAGTGCCCATTTTGATAATCTCCAGTTGTAATTCTTATTTAATTGAAAATTAAGGTTTTTTCAAGATTACAATTTAAATAAATCAGTTTTATCTGTTTTTTCCCAAGTAAATTCACCTTTATTTGTTGGTTTTCTACCAAAATGTCCATAAGCCGATGTAACCTCATAAATTGGGTTGTTTAGTTTAAGCATCTCTCTAATACCTCTTGGGGATAGATTAAAATTTTGATCAATAATCTTTTTAATACTACTAACCTTGTCTTCATCACCCTCGTTAAGCTTTACGAAAATCGATAGTGGTTTTGAAACACCTATTGCATAAGCTAATTGTATAAGGCACTTTTCAGAAACTCCGGCGGAGACAATGTTTTTTGCTAAGTATCTAGCGGCATAAGCTGCTGATCTGTCAACTTTAGTTGGATCTTTTCCTGAAAATGCTCCTCCACCATGAGGTGCAGCTCCACCGTAAGTATCAACAATTATTTTTCTACCAGTTAAACCAGTGTCCCCATCAGGTCCACCGATTATAAATTGACCTGTCGGATTAATATAGATTTCTTTTGGATCTAATTCTTTAATAAATTCTTTTGGTATTGATTTTTGAATATAAGGAATAACCAACTCTTTCACTTGTTCTTGATTAAGGTCTTTTGAATGTTGAGTAGATATTACTACTGATGTAACTTTAGTTGGTTTATTATTTTCATAAAGCATTGTCACTTGGCTTTTTGAGTCTGGTTCGATACCTTGTAACACTCTCTTTTTCCTATCTTCTGCCATTAATCTTAAAATTTTATGTGAATAAAAAATTGGTGCAGGCATTAAATCATCAGTTTCTTTGCAGGCATAACCAAACATAATACCTTGGTCTCCTGCTCCCTCATCTTTGTTATCTTTAGAGTCGACTCCCATTGCAATATCTGCAGATTGCTCGTGTAAAAAAGTTTCTATGGAAGCAGTTTTCCAACTAAATCCCTTTTGATCATACCCTATATCTTTAATACATTCTCTTACCTTGTTAATAATTTCATCCTTTTCTATTTTTGGTCCTCTTATCTCTCCTGCTAAGACTACTTTATTTGTTGTGGTAAGAGTTTCACAAGCAACTCTGGAAAAAGCATCTTTAGATAAATATGAATCTACAACCATATCAGAAATTCGGTCACAAACTTTATCTGGATGACCTTCTGAAACTGACTCACTTGTAAATAAATATTTATTATTTTGCATTTTTTTTATTTTTAAATATTAAAAAGATTATAAGATATGTAAATAAAAGAAGAAAAAATATCAAATCATTTTTATTTTTAAATTCTGATTTAATCAAAGGAATATTCATTTCAATGTTTCCCTCTTCATTAATATTTAACTGTTTTACTATTTCACCTTTATTGTTGATAATTGCAGTTATCCCTTTATTAGCTGACCTCAAAACAAATGTATTGTTCTCAATAGATCTAAAAATAGCTTTAGCGAAATGCTGGTAGGGACCTATTGAATTACCAAACCAGCCATCTTCAGAAATGTTAATTATCAAATTAGTTTTTACATCAGCTTTTTGAATTAGTTCAGTAAAAATAATTTCATAACAAATCAAAGGAAGAATATTAATATTTCGTAAAATTATATTTTCCTGAGTAGTTCCTTTTAAGAACGACCCGTGTCCTTGAGTAATTTTCTTTAGCCCAAATTTGTTTAAAATAGTTTCAAGAGGTAAAAATTCGCCAAATGGTACTAATTTTTTTTTATTATATCTTTTTATTACATTAAAATTGTTATCAACCATAACTAAACTATTATGATATCCTGATTTTTCTTCATTATAGGTATTTATTCCAAAAATAATTAAATGCTTATTATTAAATTTTTCTTTTACTAGAAAACTAAGCTCTGAAATTTCTTTTAAATCATATCCTGTAAAAATACCTTCTGGCCATATAAATAGAGTTTCTTTTTTCGGATCAGGATCACTATATTTTATCAGTTTTTCAAGTTTTTTTTCAATAGTTGAGAATGGAGAGTAATATTCTAGTTCAAAATTTGGTGAGATAACCTTAGTATAAATTTTACTATTTTCACCAAGATAATTTATTAAAGCTTTATTTGTATTGATTTTGAATGTCCCATAAAAGTAACTAAAAAAACAAACTGAAATAACCAAACTAAAAACTAAAATTTTTTCAGAAATTTTTTTTCTAAAGAAAAATATTGAGGGAATTGTAAAAATAGTAATTACAACCAAATTAAAAGAATATAATCCGATTATATTTAAAACTTGTAGAAATTCTGTAAACCATGACCAACTATAACTCCATAAATTCCATGGAAAACCAGTAAGTATTTTACCCCTAATATAATCACTTAAAGCAATTGAAGCAGAAAATAGTAAAAGAGATGAAAAATTGTAACTTAAAAATTGACCAACAAATAAAATAGTAATTCCACTAAAAAAAGCCAAAAACAGAGGGATAATAATCACAGCAAATGGAATTAAAAATTTAAAATTATTATCGAACGTAAGTGAATGTGCGATCCAAAATATCCCACTTAAATAAAAACCAAATCCAAAAATAAAACCCAATAAAAATAGATTTCTTCTAAAAGGTTTTTTTCTGTAATAACTTCGAGATCTTTTGTTTACGTATACTACTAATAAGAAAAATATTGGTAAGATAAAAAAATTAATTAATGAAAAATTAAACGGTTGAAAAGAAAATACTGTCAATATACCTAAACAAAATGGGATTAAATATAGAACATTAAATCTACTACTAAGAACTTTTTCAATCATTGATATAAGTAAAATATTTTTTTTCCATTTTTTTCATAACTTTGTAGTCTTTGTTTAATTTGTGTTTATATCCAAATAAATGAAGTAGGCCGTGAATCCATAAAAGATCAAACTCTTTTAGAAACTTAATTTTATTCTTCTTATTTTTTATTTTTTCATAATTTATAATAATATCACCTAGATAAATATCTTTTTTAACCTTTAAAATCTTTTCTAATTTTTTTTTTGTATAGAAAGGAAAAGACAAAATATCTGTCGAATTATTTTTTTTTCTAAATTTATAATTAAGTTTTTTTATTTCTATTGAGCCAGAAAGAAGTATAGAACACGCAAATTTATTTTTTTTATAAATTTTTTCTTTTCGATTTATACAATCTATCTTTTTATCAATATACCCATTAGGATTTTTTATATATTTTTTCCATCGATTATTATTTAAAAGAACATTAATTTTTATCATCAGTGCTTTTGTTTTGATAAGCCTGGATAATTTTTGAAACTAGAGGATGTCTAACAACATCAGTGTGATCAAATTCGATAATCTTAATTTCTTTTAGATTTTTGAGTATGTTTTTGGATTTAGTCAATCCAGACTGCGACTTGTTAATTAAATCGATTTGTGAAGGATCTCCATTTACAACTAACTTAGAATTTTCACCTATTCGAGTCAAAAACATCTTTATTTGAGTTTCAGTAGCGTTTTGAGCTTCGTCCAAAATTGCAAAACAATTTTTAAGCGTTCTACCTCTCATAAATGCTAAAGGTGCAATTTCAATTTCACCAGAGTCTATTTTTTTATCAATCTTATCAGCTCCAAATAGTTCGTATAATGCATCATACAAAGGTCTTAAATAAGGATCCACTTTCTCTTTCATGTCACCTGGTAAAAAACCTAGTTTTTCTCCAGCTTCGACCGCAGGTCTGGATAAAATAACTCTGTCAATTTTTTTTTCCATTAATAAAGTAACTGCTACAGAAACTGCTAAAAAACTTTTTCCTGTTCCAGCTGGACCTAAAGACATAATAATATCATTTTCTTTAAGTGCTTTTATATAGTCGGATTGTTTTTCAGATCTGGCTATAACCGATTTTCTTGGAGTTTTGATTACCTGTTTAAATGATTTTACATTAGACATCTCGGGCTTTATTTCTTTTTTAACTGATAAAGTTATATCATTTTTTTCAATTAAGCGTGTGAGGTTGTATTTATCAACAAGAAATTTAATTGCTTCAGAAAAAGCTCTAAGATTTTCTTCCTCTCCCTTACAGGTAATAGAGTTTCCTCTGAAGTATATGCTAGTTTTCGTCAATTTTTCTAATTCTTTAAGATTTACATCAAACTCGCCCACTACAGACATTAACATCTCATTATCATTTATCTGAATATTTATTGTTTTGTGATCTAATTTTTTAATAATAAGAATTCTATCTAATTTTGAAATTTCAGACATAGTTCAAGCTGCGTGCTCTTTTTTTTCAAAATCCTCAATTATTTTTCCAAACAATGTGTTTTTATTACAATCAAGAATTTTGATGTCTTTAATAGTTCCAGTCAAATTTTGTTTACTACTTACAATAACAGAATTAAAATATTCATCCCTTCCAAAATAAGTATTTTCTTTTTTTGCTTTATTTTCAAATAAAACTCTTACGAATTGACCTACTAATTTATTCCTAAAATCTTTTTTAATTTGATCTGCTAAACTTTGAAATTCTACCAGCCTCTGTTTAGCTGTGTACAAATCGATCTCCTTAAGATTCGCCGCTGGTGTTCCTGGTCTTGGACTATAAATAAATGAATAAGAGTTTATAAAATTAACTTGCTTCATAAGTTTCAAGGTGTCTTTAAAATCAAACATCGTTTCTTCGGGATAGGCTATTATAAAATCACTCGAAAATTTTAACTTAGAATTTTTTAATTTTAATTTTTCAATTATCTTTAAATAATCTTCAATTGTATGACCTCTATTCATTTTTTTGAGAATATTTGTAGATCCACTTTGAACAGGCAGATGAAGAAGAGGCATGAGTTTTTTACAATTTGCATGCGCTTCAATCAAATCTTCAGTAAAATCTTTTGGATGAGAGGTTGTGTACCTTATTCTTTTTAAATCAGTAATTTTTTCTAGCGAATAAACTAAATCTGAAAGTCTATATTTATCATAATTGTAAGCGTTTACATTTTGACCTAATAAAATAATTTCTTTTGTGCCTTCAGCTACTAATTCCTTAGCTTCATTTATAATCTCATAAAAAGATCGAGAGTGCTCAGGACCTCTTGTGTAAGGCACTACACAAAATTTACAAAATTTATCGCAGCCCTCTTGTATTGTAATAAACGATGAAACTTTACTATTACTATTTTTTGTTAAATTTAATTCATCGAATTTTTCAATAGGTTCAAATTCTGTATGATTTATTTTTTTATTATCATTTTCTAAACTTGATATAATTTGATTTATCTTATGATAAGATTGTGGACCAACTACAGCATCAATATATTTTTCATTTTTTAATAAAATGTCTCCCTCAGCTTGTGCAACACAACCAGCAATTATCACTAAAGGTTTTTTTTTGTTTCTAAATTCCTTTTTTAATCTACCAATGTCATGATAAACTTTTTCTGTTGCTTTTTCTCTTATATGACATGTGTTAAGAACATAACAATCTGTATCTTTAAATTCTTTAGTTAAATTATAATTAATTTTTTTGGTAAGATCTAAAATTCTATTACTGTCATATTCATTCATTTGACAGCCTAGAGTTTTGATAAATATTTTTTTTGACAAGTTATTTTTTAATTTTTGAACCGTAAAGTTCTAATTTATGATCAACAAGTTTATATCCTAATTTATTTGCAATCTTTTCTTGTAAAGCTTCTATATCTTTATCAACAAATTCTACTATTTCACCGCTATTAATATCTATTAAGTGATTGTGGTCGTCATTTATTTCGTATCTCGCTTTACCTGCTTTAAAATCATGTTTTATGAGTATTCCAGCTTCTTCGAATAATTTTACCGTTCTGTAAACTGTAGCAATACTTATTTTATCATCAATATCTGTTACACGTTTATGTAATTCATCAACGTCAGGATGATCCTTGGAGCCGTAAACTTCTTTTGACTCAGAAAGTATCTTAGCAATTACTTTTCTTTGGTCAGTAAGTCTAACCCCTTTTTCTTTACATTTTTCTTCAATAGTGCTCATAACTTTAATTTAACTAAAATATATTGGTTTAATCAAATTTTTTTCAATTAAATTTTTTTTAATTAAATTTTCAATGTTTTCAAGCTTAAATTGTAATAAATCTGAGCCTTTAAAACCAAATATTTTGGTTTCTTTAGATATTTTTATTCCTTTTGCTACTGATAAAGCTACTCTTATAGACGAAAAACTACCAGGACCACTATTAACAAGGATTGAGAAGTTTTTATCAATTTTTGCTTTGTGCTTATTAGTAAAATTTAATATTGTCGATACTAATATCTCATTATTTTGAATATTAGATTGAAAGTTATGAACAAAAAATTTATTGTTTATTTTTAAACCAATTTTGTCGTTTTTGCCTGTGCAGCTTATTATTAAAAAATTTTTAATCACCACTTTATTTATAGTTTCTTTCTTAACCCAAAACAAATTTTATTCATATACTTTTGCAAATGAAATTGATGACTTCGGAATTATAGGAATAATGTATCATAGATTTGAGGAAAATAAATATCCTTCAACAAATATTAAGGTGCAGGATTTTAAAAACCATATCAATATTATTCAAAATCAAAATATTAAATTTATCAACCCAAAGGAATTTGAAAAAAATCTTATTACTTTTAAAAAAGAAAGAAAAGTTTTGCTCACAATTGATGATGCATTTACATCATTTTATGAAAATGCATGGCCAATTCTAAAAAAAAATAAAATTCCTTTTATTCTTTTTGTAAACACAAGAGAAGTTGGGGCTTTTAATTATATGAACTGGGATCAGATTTTAGAGCTAAGTAGAGAAGATTTTGTTGAAATAGGAAATCATAGTCATTCTCATGAATACCTAGTTGATGAGGATGCTTCAATAATTAGAGAAGATATAATTACTTCGATCAATATTTTTAAAAAAAAGCTAGGAAAAAATTCAGACTTTTTTTCTTATCCTTTTGGCGAATATAGCTTAGAATTTAAAAAAATTATTGTCGACTTAGGTTTTAAATATGCTTTTGGACAACATTCAGGTGTAATTGATGAAACTAAGGATTTATATGAGCTTCCTAGATTTCCAATTAACGAAAAATACGGTGAAGAAAAAAGATTTAAAACGTTAATTAAAACGCTTCCATTAAAATATAAAAATATTATACCAGAGGAAAAATACTTAGATTCTAAAAATAATCCACCAAACGTAAAAGTTAAATTCTTTGATTTTGTAAACAATATAAATCAAATTAATTGTTATTCAAACGAAGGTAACAAATGGAGAAAATCTAAAATACAATTCTTAAATAAAAATGAAATCAAAATTGAACTTGAAGATAAATTTATTGGTGAACGTGGCCGAATAAACTGTTCTTTAAGAGAAGCTAATGGTTATTGGCGATGGTTAGGAATACAATTTGTAATCTCAGATAAATAATTTTATAATTTAAGTTCTTTCTTGTCGATTGAACTCGTAAGTTTTACAGGTTCGAAATCTGATAGTCTATTTTGAGTTATTATTTGATCAATTGTTTTAACATATTCACTTCCAGTCTCTGCATAGTTTTGCAGTGTTTTTGTTAACTGTAATCCTGAAAGTTTTTTATTTTTATCCCTCAATTTTTGTCTTCTTTCTCTAAATTTTGCATAACTTTTATGTGTGTTAAGATTATTTTTATATGCTTTCACTGACGCTCTAAGAATTGGAAATTTTAAAATTTTATGGTTTTTTGATTTGTCTCTTAATAAGGGGGCTATCCCAGAACCACTCCATGTCCATTGACCAAATATTGCATTTCCCTCTAAAGCAAACCTTGAAGTGCCCCATCCACTTTCTTTTGCTGCTTGGGCTAAAGCAATTGAAGTTGGTATGATATCCATTCTAATCTTCAGCTCATTCACGTTTCCTTTTTTAACTTTGTATTCTAAAAATTTCTGTCTTAACCACTGTTTTTCTTTATCCGTTGTAATTTTTCTTGAAAGAATTTCTATTAGTTTAAATCGATCATCTAATATTTTTTCATTTTCCGCAACTATCAGAGGAAGAACTATTTTAATAAAAGTTTCTTTTTTAAGTTTTACACTTTGAATTTCATCTAAGTCTTTGGGAAATTGAGTAAAATATATAGGTTTTACTTTTTTCTCAAATCTTACTTTATTCAAATCATAATTTACATCTTCGAATAAACTCAAAACTGTTTCGGTTTTTAAATTTAGATCAGGTAATATTAATTCATTAGTTTTTTGTTTTTTTTGTTTAATCTTTTCGTTTTCTTTTTTTGTTTTAAGTTCTGATTTTTTAATTTCATTACTCTTTTTTTTAGTGTCGTTTTGTAATTTTTTCTCCTCTGATGGTTTTAATACTATTTTGACATCAGCTGGTTTGTCTAAATTCTTAAACGTTGTTACACCAGAAACAATAACTGTGAGAGTACCTACAATTATAAAAAAACCTACGATAACACGGCTTGTTCTATTCTTATTAACTTGTTGATTATAAATTCCGTGAAATAGCTCTATAAAGAAATTTGCGAAAAAACTGTAATAAGTGTGTAATAATTTTGGAAAAATATTTAAAAAGCTCAAACCAACTTTACCAATTGATCTCCAAAGATTATAAATAAAGTTAGATATTGATCTAGAACTATCCTCTTTAAAGTAAGTAATTTTTCTTGAGACTCTATTTACTGTTTTTGTAGAGTCTTCTTTGAGATCGTCAATGCGTTTTGAGAACTTATAAATTGGTTTTGAAACATTTTCTTTAAAAAAACTTGTATTGAACTCTTTTGGTATTATTATTTTATTTTTTTTGAGTATTAATTCAAGCTGCCCAGAGGTAAGATTTTTTCTTCTTTTAATGTAGTCTTGAACCTCTTTCACGTTATAGATTTTTGAAAGTTCAATTAGTTTATCTCTATAGCTTAATTTTTTTTTCATAGTTAAATTGCTTCTACTGAGTTTACCTCTTTAATGTAGTGTTTTAACAAATTTTGGACCCCTTGTTTCAGAGTCATTAAAGAGCTTGGGCATCCAGAACAAGCGCCTTGGAGTTCAACTTTAACTACTCCGTCTTCAAAAGATTTAAACTTAATATCTCCACCATCTCTTGCAACTGCTGGTCTTATTTTGCTATCTAAAACTTCTTTTATTCTTTTAACTATTTCACTTTGTTCTTCAGAATTATCTTCAAAAGACTCATTTAAAATTGGTTTTTTATTTTTTTCGTAGTAATGATTTAAATGAGATATTACCATTGGCTTTAACTCATCCCAAGAAACATCTTTTGTTTTTTTTACAGAAAGAAAGTTTTTTGATAATAAAACTAAATCAACACCTTTAAAATCTAGAAGTTGCTTTATAAATAAATTTTTAATTTTTCCTATATCTTTTTTACGAAATTCTTCTGTTCCAATTGATGAAATTATATTCTCTGAGAGGAATTTTAAAGACTCGGGGTTTGGTGTAGATTCTGTTTGTATCATACGGAATTTATATTACAACAAACCAACTTTTTCACGAATATTTTTTAGGTTCTCCTCAGCTTTAATACTAGCTTTTTCGCTACCTTTTTTTAATATTCTTATTAAATGCGTCTTATCGTCCATTAATTTTTTTATCTCTTTTCCAACTGGACAAATTTCATTTATTAATAATTCAGTTAATTTATCCTTAACATGAGAATAATCTTTGCCCGACATGTCACTTAAAACTTTCTCAATATTCGTCTTTGATATTTCAGAATAAATATTAAGCAAATTAAGAGCTTCTGGTTTCTTTTCTAATGCCTTTAAATTATCAGGAACTGGGTCAGAATCTGATTTTGCTTTTTTAATTTTTTTTTTTATTTCGTCAGCTGTATCTTTCAAATTAATTCTAGAATAATCAGATTCTTCAGATTTACTCATTTTTTTTTTCCCATCCCTCAGACTCATCACTCTCGAAATATTTTTAGAAATTAAAGGTTCTGGTAAAGGAAAAAAGCCCTTGCAATTAAAATCATTATTAAATTTTTGGGCAATATCTCTAGACAACTCTAAGTGTTGTTTCTGATCAGCTCCTACTGGAACATGAGTGGCCTTATATAATAAGATATCTGCTGCCATCAAATTTGGATAAATATAAAGGCCAACACTTGCCTTTTCTCTATCAGAACCAGCTTTATCTTTAAATTGAGTCATCCTATTTAACCAACCTAATCTTGATACACAATTTAAGATCCAAGCCAATTCAGAATGGCCTGAAACTGAAGATTGGTTAAAAATTATACATTTAGACTCATCTAATCCCGCAGCTATAAAACTAGCTGCAGTCTCTAAAATATTATTTTTTAGTTCATTAGGATTTTGAAAAACAGTTATTGCATGAAGATCTACCACGCAATAAATACATTTCATTTCTTTTTGTAAAGAGACAAAATTTTTCAAAGCTCCCAAATAATTACCTAAATGTAAGTTTCCACTCGGTTGAACTCCAGAAAAAACTATCTTTTTATTTTCCATTCTATTTAATTTGTTTTAAAATTTTCTTTTTTTAATACTCCTGATAAGTAACACGATATCAAATAAAAACCTGCAACAAAACCAACAATTATCAACAAATAGAGAGATTTATATTTGTAAGAATATTTCAAGTATTCTGAGAAAATATCTAAAGTAAATATTAGGATAAATGACATTAAAACTGTATTTAAAACAATTTTTAAAATATTCTTAAATAAATAATCTTTAATGAGCAAAAAGTCTTTCACATAAAGAAGATAAATATAAATAAAAACTCCAATCCAAGTTGAGATTGATGTTGCTATTGGTATAATTATAAATCCAATCTTATTAAAAAATGAGATACTTATTAATATATTTGTTAATACAATCAAACTTGAAACATAAAATGGAAGTTTTGTGTTATTTCTTGCAAAGAAAAAATTTGATAAAATTTTTACAAGCGCAAATGCTGGTATTCCATAGCCAAAATATCTTAAAGCGGAAGAGGTCATCCCTACATCCTTTATCGTAAAAGATCCGTAACCAAATAAAGCATTTACTATTTCTTCCGATGCTAAAATTAATCCTAAACTAGCAGGTATAGAGAATAGCAAACATAGCTCTACTGATCTAGTCTGGATCTTCGAAATTTTATTATTTTTTTTTTGGTTAAAAGCTTTAGATAAAATTGGTAGAGATACAGTACCAACAGCAACACCTGCAATTGCTAGATTAATTTGATAAATTCTATCAGCATAATATAAATAAGAAACTGCACTAGCCTCAAAAGAAGCTATTATAGTTCCTACAAGAATATTTATTTGGGTAACACCAGATGATAAAATACTCGGTAATAATTTTTTAAAAAAATTTTTTATTTTTTTATCTAAGTTTATTTTAAATTTTAAAGTTGGCTTATAAAATTTTTTTGTAAAATATATTAAAAAGACTAATTGAATTAAGCCCCCTAAAGTTACAGCATAAGATAATTGTTCTGCAAAATTTGTTTTTAGAAAATAAGAAATTAGTAAACTGAATATCAATACAATATTTAAAATTATAGGTGCTGCAGCTGCGGCTGCAAACTTGTTATTGGAATTTAATATGCCGGAGAAAAAAGAACTGAGACAAACAAATAGTAAAAAGGGGAATGTAATTCTAGTAAAATCTACAGCAAGATTAAATTTTGCTGAATTTTCAAAAAAACCTGGAGCAATCAAGTAAACTATGTAAGGGGTAAATATTTCTACAACCAAAATTATAAAAAACAAAGTTAAAGTTAAAAACTTAAAGACGTCATCAGCAAATTGATTTCCTTTCGATTTTTTATCAATTTTTTCTTTCGTATATGCTGGTATAAAAGCTGCATTGAAAGTACCCTCAGCGAATAGTCGCCTAAATGTGTTAGGAATTCTGAAAGCTACGAAAAAAGCATCAGCATAAATTGATGCACCTAAAAATATTGCAATTAATATATCTCTGAGATAGCCTAAAATTCTACTTATTAAAGTAAAAAAACTAAAAACGTAGGTGGATGATAACAGGTTCATATATATTCTAAATTAAGCCACAAATAATAATTAAATAATGCAATATTATAATTTATATTACATACTCATAATTTAAATGACAAAAAAATCTAAAATTGATCATTATTCTGATAAAGAAGCACTTGATTTTCATATAAAAGGAAAGTCGGGCAAAATTGAGATAA
>MDSW01151275.1_pt1 | contig 16577 bp, 7 predicted proteins | sample 811171 | NCBI WGS metagenome assembly MDSW01 (sample SAMN05326641, study PRJNA326480) | marine metagenome | isolation source: seawater | place: Atlantic Ocean: North West | collected 2012
GGCTTTCATCGCCTGGATTGACCACGATGTGGACAAGCTGATGCTCTCGCACAAAGAAGGGTCCGGGTGGGTGCACGAGGAGGTGTGGCAGAGCAACGGATGGGAGGAGTCCGGAGGGGTCCCAACCCTGAGCTACGCCAGACTCAAGCTGGATTTCGATAGGCAGGATGACGCATATATCATGTCGATCGACGCCAATGACACATCCTCTGCATTGCTGCATCACAAGGGGAGCATGCTGGACCCATCCTACACCTTCCAGCCAACCGATGCGAACGGGGACGGAGTCTGCGACACGCTCCAGTTCTCAGTAATCGACTATGGCACTACATCTGCCACTTACACGCAGTATGAAGAAGTGAGCCTGACCCCGACCTTCGATGGACAGGACCTTGTGGAGGTTTGGGCCCCGTCACTCCCCTCTGGTCTGTCGGTCAACAACACGACCGGGCAGATAACCGGAGCCCCGGACACCGTGGACACATCTGGCACCACGTACACGATTTACTCCAACAGCAGCAGCGCATCCTACCCTTACACCATCACATTCACAATACGGTCGCCAACACCAATGCTCGCTGGCTATGGCAGTTGGAGCGACCACCAGTACACTAGCAGCGCCAGTGGTAAAGGATACACCCTGCACGAGTATGACGGCGATGGTAATCTATACTATTACGGGAGGTTCCAATCCTCGACAGCGTGGTCAAACGATGGGGTGGCCGTGAACGCTGGTAGCGGAGATCTGTACGTTGCAAAGAGGTGGGCGAACGGCACATGGGCATGGACAGTGGGGTGGCCGATGAACGGGGCGACGGGTCCGGGGGCACTCGCTGTCGATGGCTCTGGAAACACGTACGTGGCAGGCTACAGGTCATCCGGAGGACTCGATCTCCCGGGATCCGAGTACGACCTTCCGAGTAGAGAAGCGGCCTACTTCTTCTCATTGGACACAAATGGTAGCACCAGATGGTCCCAGGACGCCTTCATATCTGGATCGGATGCGAACTGGCACATTTCCACCCTGGCAAGTACAGGGAACTACGGTTACACCAGGATTAACCTCAACGAGACCAGCGGAGACCTCACTATCGCAGGTCAACTATCTAGCAATTCCCTCACATCAAGGACAGTCTCTCTGGGCAACCTCACTATGGAGATACCCAGCACGAACTACAACTACATGAGGCCGTTCGTGTTCAGGATAAACGGCACCGGAGACTTCGTCTGGGGAAATACAGTAACGCCAGTCTCAAACTATGCCCGGACTCTCCAAGGGATGGGCGTACACGATGACGGTAGCGTCGACCTGCTGATGCGGGCTTACGGGGAAACAGTATTCGGGGAGCACACATCGGAGGAAGAGAGCTACCACTACGTCATTGGACGTCTAAACAACACTGGTTCATGGACAGGGACCAGTGAGGTCGTTGAGCCAAGCTCGGGTTTCTATGGCCCCCAGGACACCGCGATGATGCAGTTAGCACCCTCGGGCGAATTGATACTAGCAATGTGGTCCATGGAAGACATAAACAACCTGACCGTAAATGGGACTGTCACTTGGTTCAATGAGAGTTGCCAGGACAGCCTGGTGGTAATGTCCCTGAACGGTCCCGATCGCGCAATAAGCGCTACAAAGGAGTTCTGCCTCAATTCCGGTGCTGCCGCTCACGGAGACTACAACAGCCTTCTGGAGATAGACGGCAACGGCATGCCGGTACTATTCCTCGGAACCACGCAAAGCTGGCAAGCTGGCCATCACAAAATCATCAGGTTCGACTCTGATCTTAACCCCGACTATGAGGAGACCGTAATATGCAACAACGACCTAACATGCACCAACCTCTTGGACTGGGATGATGTGGCTTTCGATCCATTGGGGAACATGCTTGTTTACCACTACACGCACCAATGCAACCTCTACTGGAACGGTAGCTACATGGGGAGGACCAGCAGCAATTGCAATTACCAAAGCCACTTCTTCATGGAGCAGGTAGGGCACACGATCGACGGTGAGACCCTGGTCGAGGGCGAGCCCTCAACCCTGTGGGGGGTGATGGGGCTCAGTGCCATGGGTGCGACGTGCACTCAGGGGAGCAGCTATTGCGCCGAGTACCTCGACTCGTGGGAGTCTTCCGGATTACCTGATGGCCTAGACATAGACCCTAGCACGGGAATCATCTATGGATCGGCGACCTCAAACCTTTCCGAGTCTTCTTTCACACTTTGGATGAACGACACGATTCTAGGGGGCAACCAGATCAACGTATCCTTTTCCATACTCAACGGTAGGCCAACAGTATCCTACGACCAGACGACATTCATACTGGAAAGGGGGCTGGAGATATCTCCGATTTCCCCTTCAGTGGCAGAGGGGGTAATCCTCAATTGGACTTTTGTCCCTGAACTTCCAGCAGGACTGAGCCTTGGAGACACCAACGGGACAATATACGGCATACCGGCCGTCAATCTTACCCAGCAGACCTTCCAACTTAGAGTCTCCAGCGAAGGTGGGACAACTCTGGTCAACTTCCAGATAACCATAAACGAGCCGATTGCCGACATCTCATACGGAAACGGAACTTACATCATACCAAGAGACGCGATGGTTGACATCGCACCCACAATAGAGGGAGGCGTGGTAGAGACCTTCGAAATCAATTCGACATCCTTCCCTTTGGGACTCTCCTTCAACACCACCAATGGTCACTTCGAGGGCGTGCCACTACTAGTGACCAACGCGACCACCTACACGGTCTGGGCTAACAACTCCGGGGGGAGCACAAGCACAGAGGTCACAATATGGATTGTAGGCAATGGCATTTTCCTAACCTTCCCAACCTCGGACCTCTACCTTACCGATGGGGTCGCCATGCAGCCCATAGCCGGACAGACCTCGGGCTCAACACCCGAAAGCTGGGAGATATATCCCGACCTCCCACTTGGCCTATTTTTCGGAGGGTCAAACGGGACCATATGGGGAACCCCAACGAACGTACAAAACCAGACCAACTACACAATCTGGGCGAATGCTTCCGGTGCGCAAACCAGCTACGTGAACCTAACAATAACCGTGTTGATAGACACGGACGGGGACACTGTGGCAGATGTGAATGACGAGGATGACGACAATGATGGTTGGAACGACGCATCAGAGCTTAGCTGCGGAACTGATCCACTAGACCCAACCAGCTTCCCATCGGACATAGACAGTGATGGGCTTTGCGATGCTCTGGATGAAACGGACGACAGGGCGATAGCCATGACCTACCCGGTAAACAACCTCGACCTGGTAGTAAATGTCTCTTCGGTCTCACTAATGCCAATCACCTCCGGGGGAGAGATAACTTCTTGGGAATCCTCGCAAGCTATGCCAGAGGGGATGCAATTAAACAACACAACAGGCGAGATATCAGGAACCCCGATAGAAGAATTAGAGATCACCCAATACACAATCTGGGCAAACAATTCGGCGTACACCTCGTCATTCAATCTGACGATTTCTGCCTCATTGTTGGATACCGATGGTGACGGTGAGCCTGACATCACAGACGAGGATGACGACAACGATGGCTGGTCCGATTCGAACGAGTCGCTGTGCTTGACGGATCACCTAGATGAGGAAGACTTCCCCCCTGACTCGGACGGGGATGGGGAATGCAACCTCATCGATTCAGTTGACGACTCCCCGATCTTCATGGTTTACCCCGACTCGATTGTCAACCTGACGACAAACGTGACCACAGTCTCGATAGAGCCGACTCTCTTCGGGGGCGATGTTAGGTCGTGGGAAATGGCTCCGGAAGCCCCCTCGGGATTAACCTTCAATACCAGCTCCGGCATACTATCCGGCGTTTCCAACTCTTCATTTGGGTACACCGACTTCACGATATGGGCAAACAACAGCCAACACAACTCAAGCTTCGTCATCAATATCTCCTCCTGGCGCATAGACACAGATGGGGATGGGATACCAGACGAGACAGATACTGATGACGACGATGATGGGTGGGCGGATGATGACGAGGTTTCTTGCCTTACCGACCTGCTGGATGAGACCAGCGTACCCTCTGACTCGGATGGAGACGGGGAGTGTGATACCGTGGATGTGGTTGATGACTCGCCAATCAGCATGGCCTACTCATCGGATTCAGTCCACTTAACTGTCAACATCACACCAGCACAGCTAAATCCGATAGTTTTCGGAGGTGATGTGAGGACCTGGGAAATAAGGCCAACCTTGCCAGATGGACTTAATTTCAGTGGAAGCACAGGTCTTATTTCGGGACTGACGAACGTCTCCTTCAACATCACAGAATTCACGATTTGGGCGAACAACAGCCAGTATTCGACGAACTTCTCCATCAATATATCATCTTCCCTACTTGACTCGGACGGGGACGGGGTCCCGGATGAGGTAGACCCGGACGATGACAACGACGGGTGGGCCGATGCCAATGAGACCGGATGCCTGACGGACTCACTGGACCCACTTTCATACCCAACGGACGGAGATCTGGATGGGGACTGTGACGGAATTGACGACACGGACGACTCGCCTATTTTCCTGGTCTACAGCGAGACATCCCAGCTACTATTCGTTAACGAACCGATCGAACCAATCGTCGCCACGACCTTCGGTGGCGACGTGCGGACCTGGGAAGTCTGGCCCCCCCTCCCTGCTGGCCTAAACCTCAATGGGGGATTGTCGAGGTCAGACGCAACGCCCGGCACCATCACAGGAGCACCTATGTCGGAGTTCGAGATTGGGGTATTCACCGTCTGGGCCAACAATTCCCAGTTCCACAGCTCAGTCGAGATAACCCTCCAATCAGTAGTTCCCGACCCGGATGACGATTACTTCGACTTGATCTACCTAGACGACTCACTTAACCTCACCACGTTTTATGATGAAGTCTACCTTGAACCTCAGATATTCGGCGGCAACGTTTCCTCGTGGTCGATCTCACCAGACCTACCGGAAGGACTCGATTTCAACTCCACCAATGGCGTGATCTCGGGTTCAACGCTTGTAGAGGCTAATCAGACACTCCATACCGTGACAGGTAGCAACACCCTCTACCTGAATACTTTCGACATTACAATCACGTCAACTTACAGGGACACAGATGAAGATGGACTTCCCGACCTTTTCGACCCAGACGATGACGGCGACGGTTGGAATGACACGCTTGAAATCGAATGCGGCACCGACTCGTTGAACATAATCAGCAGTCCGAATGACTACGACGAAGACCACATCTGTGACCCAATAGATGACTTCGACGATTCTCCGATTGTTTTCTTCTACCCCATCGACAAACTGGTCCTGACAGTCGGGGAGGAAATGGAGCCACTTGATCCGTTGGTAGCTCCCACGAGCGGGGGAATCGCGGAGTTCACAGTGATCCCGAACCTTCCGGCTGGCCTCACCCTCGACAGTACGACTGGAGTAATATCTGGCACTCCGTTGGAACCCTACAGGCACATCCTGGTCGAATACTCCCACACCTTCACGGCCAAAAACTCCCAGTGGGAATTCTCCTACAGGGTGGACTTCGACATATTCTTCCCAGTGGACAACAACCCCGATAGCGACGCTGATGGATGGAGCGACATCTTGGAGCTCGAGTGCAACACTGACCCAGAAGATGCGGATTCATTCCCCGAGGACATAGATCTGGATGGGGTTTGCAGCTTCATCGACGAAGACGATGACGGAGATAATATCGGCGATGAGATAGACATGTTCCCCAGTGACCCCACTGCTTGGGACGACACGGACAACGACACGCTGCCAGACGACCTTACCTGCATATACCTGACAGACAGCGCGAACTGCAGCTTTACTCTAGAGGAAGACCTAGATGACGACAACGATGGATGGCCAGACCTCAACGAGACGAGTTGTGGTACCGATCCCAAGGACAACTTTTCAGTGCCGAGGGATGACGATGATGACGGCATATGCAATCTCCTCGAGGAGTACGTTCCAGAAGTGGTCAGGATACTCTGGATTTGCTGCTTCCCAATACTCCTGCTGCTACTAATGCTCCTGTGGCTGATCAACCCCTTCACTGTCATCGATGAGGAAATAATGGGGCCAGAACCTGAGTTCACATACACGGAGAACGAATGGGCAGGAGGAAGCGGAGAGTTCGACGACCCGTTCTTACTCAAACCTGTGAAAGGGGTGAGGAAGGGGTCATTCGCCCAAAGCCACGAGCTGATCAAGGTCACCAATATCTCCCCGAGACATAAGTGCGAATTCACCGACATGGCATCAGAGGAAAATGGAAGCAGATTCGAGATGAGGCCAATAAGGGCAAATTCCAGAGGAGAGATAGAGTTCCGCCTGGACTTCAGAGACGACGGAGATACAAAGGAAACTACGAATTACAAAGGTATGATCAGGCTTGGGAAGTCCACCGTTTACTTCCAGTGGGCAGTTGAGGTAGAGGTTTTCGTTGACACCCCAGAAGAGGAAATCGCTAAGAAAAGGGCTTCAAGGATAGAAAGAGAGGCCAAGAAGAAGGCGGCTGAGATAGAAAAGAAGACCACCGCGAAGGTCGCCCAGGCAGAAATAGAGGCTAAGAAAAAGGCTGCTAAGGCTGAGAAGAAAGCAAAGGATAGGATCGAGAAGATAGAGAAGGAAGCGGATGAGCGGGCTGCTGCCGCTGAACTGAAGGCTATCGAAGCTGAGAAGAAAGCGGCTATGATGCAGAAGGAGGCCTCTGAGAGGGAAGCTGAGCTCGAGAGGCAAATAAGGAAGCAAGAAGCAGAAAGGATAGAGCAAGAGGAGGAGCAAGCCCGAATCGCCGCGGAAGAGGAGGCCAAGAGAGAGGCCGAGGAGGCTGCAGAGAGAGAAAGACTTGCAGAGGAGGAGGCGGCAGAGCTACGGGCCATCCTGAAGAAGAAAGCCGAGCAGAGAAAAGCGGAAGAGGAGGCCGAAAAGGCCGAGCAGGAAGCAGCAAGGATAGCCGAAGAAGCAGAGGCAGCTAGACTCGAGAGAGAAGAAAAGGCAGAGGCAGAGAGGGTCCAGAGGGAGGAAAAGGCAGAGGCAGAGAGGGTCCAGAGGGAATTCGCCAAGGAGACGGCAGAACGTGAAAGGCAGGCTCAGATGAGATCTCTGGAGGCCAAGGAAAAACTGAGGAAGAGGGCTCTAGAGATAAAGAAGAACAAGGAGAAGGAACTGCTAGATAGCGACGAGTCAAGAAGAATGGCGTCAGAAAGACTTGCAAAGATGGAAGAGCAAATAAATGAGAGAAGACAGAGGCTAGAAGAGCTAAGTGAGGAAGAGAGGAAGAGGGAAATATCCCTACTCAGAGTCACGGAGAAGTCAAAAAACATCGACTTCGGAATCATCGGCTTCGCCTCAGAAAGCGATAAAGACGACCTTCAGGAAGTTTCGGGAATAGGTCCCTTCATAGAAGAGAAGCTGAATGCCTTGGGAATATTCACATTCCTCCAAATCTCAAAAATGGATAGCGACCTCGAAGACAAAGTAAACGATGCGATAGAGTTCTTCCCTGGTAGAATAAAAAGGGACGAGTGGGTAAAGAAGGCGAAAGAACTTGCAGGGACCCCTCGGGAAGGACTTGAGGCAAGCATGAGTCCAGAAGCCCCCAAGGACTCCGATTTAGTTAGCCAAGCGAAAAAGGACATGGAGAGGGAGAAGATAGAGAAACAGAAGCAGGATGAAATCCGGAGAAGGAAGGAAAGGGCAGAAGAGCTCCTGAGGAGAAGCAAAGGAAGGTCATCAAGCAAAGAAAGATCGCGAGAGTCGTCGATAGACCTCACTGCGATCGGATTTGGGTCGGAGGAAGACAAGGATGACTTGAAGCAGATCGATGGAATTGGTAGATTCGTTGAGGAGAAGCTGAATGCGATCGGGATTTACAAGATATCCCAAATTGCCAAGATGTCACCAAAAATGGCGAATAGGGTTAACGACGCTGTGGGGCTTGGCCCTGGTAGGATAGAAAGGGACGAATGGGTCGCGCAAGCAAATAGAATGATACGATAAGCATTTGATAGGGGACTATGGGGGAAAGAACATGGCCGACCCATTAACCACAGGCCTTTCCGAGGCTGGAAAGATTCTCGAAGCCATCGAAGAGGTAGGAATACTGGCCCAACTAGGCGTTTCACTGGGACTAACGCTATTCGCTCTTTTGTTCACGAGGTACTTTGTCCTCAGAATGGCATGGAGATTGGTCAAAAGGACCGATGCGGAATGGGATAATGAAATATTGGACCCGTTAATGAACAGGGTATACGTCTTCGTTCTACTCGCGGGAGTGGAGCTCACCATGATGTGGACTCTAGGAAGAAATGACGCGATTTACAGTGCTGTAGCTCCTTACTTCTCCGCGGCTTACATAGTCCTGTCTGCATCGATAATTAGCGTCGCGATCAAATTCATAGTACCTGCTGCAATGGAGAAGTACAACACGAACAAGAGTGTGACAGTCACGGGGGGTAACCCATTGGTTGTTTTTTCCTCAAGGGGCCTGGTCTGGTTCATGGGGCTCTATCTGGCATTCAACGAGGTGGGAATAGAGATGCTGGGAATCCTGGGCTCGCTTGCGGTCTTCTCCCTAATCATCGGACTTGCAGTCCAACAAACTCTTGGCAATATGCTGAACTCCTTCATGCTGGCTGTTGACCAACCCTTTGAGGTAGGTGACAGGATCGAAGTCGAGGGTGTTACTGGGACCGTGATGTCTGTAGGGATACTTTCCACAAAGATCCTAACACTCACCGAGCAACTGGTGGTGATGCCAAACAACAACCTAGTGAACTCAACCATCACAAATTACGCAAGAGGAGGCGGGGATGGACAGGGGTCCAGGGTCACCCTTACCCTAGACATAGGAGTTGACTACGATGAAAGGTCAGCCCACGTGAAGAACGTGATTATGGACGTCGCAAAGAAATGCCCCCATGTCGATGAAGACCCTCCCCCCAGGGTTCTACTAAGGGAGCTTGCGGATTTCTCCAAGAACTACAGGCTTTATGCATGGATAGGGGACTACAGTGAGGAATTTATAGCCACAGATTGGCTACTGAGGGAGATCGACAATGCCTTCGGAAGAGAAGGAATTAGCATACCATACCCGGTTAACGTAGAGCTACCAAGCAAGCCAAGCCCGTTCCCCGAAGGAGAAACAGGGGAAAGGATGCGGAGAATGAAGTCGACACGTCAGCACGTTTCCAGAATCAAGATGCTTCGAGATGAGGCAGAGATGGAAGAGGAAAGAGACTCTGCTAGAACTGAGTTGGAAATGCTCCAATCAAGGCTAGCGGAGGGAGATCTAAAGAAGGCAGAACGAGAAATCCTAGAAAATGACATCAGAGCTCTTGAGAGCCTGTTAGCTCAGTTTACTGAGTGAAAAAACGAAACCTCTTCAAGCCTATTACAGAATCATGGCCCATGAAAGCAGAGGACTCTGGAACCTCAGCAAAGAAAGCTGGACTTGAATTGAGCGATAGGGATAAACCGGGAATTACAAGAAAAAGAGTAGATGGACCGCCAAAGGAGGAGGATGGCCCTCCAACGATCTCGTGGACTTATCACCTGCCTGATGGGAAGAAAATAAAGGAAGATGAAAGAGTAGACTTCCTAAATTCGCTAGCCGTTCCACCTGCATGGACCGATGTATGGTACTGCCCGAACAAGAATGGGCACATTCAAGCGACAGGAAAGGACTCGAATGGGAGGCTACAGTACAGGTACCATCCCAAGTGGAACGAGTACAAGTCCATCCTAAAGTACTCGAATGTGGATGAATTTGCGACAGAACTGAATGGACTAAGGCTCGAAATACTAGCTGACTTGGACACCCCCGGGATGGGGAGGGACAAGGCAGTCGCGCTTGTTATTTGGCTAATTGACAGATACCACATCAGAGTTGGATCTGACCAGTACGCCCAGGAGAACGAATCCTATGGGCTAACTACTCTGAAAGAAAGCCACATCTCATACAGAAGGGGGGAGAAAGCGATTGTGGATGGCTTGAGAGTCTTGAAAAACAAGGAAGGAGATTTGCCAAAAATTAATGCGATGATGAGGTTCACAGGAAAGTCCGGGAAGGAATGGAAGCTGTATATCCGCCATCCCGAGATATCAAAGTTGATTGAGGACTCGGCAAAAGTAGGAGGTAAGGATAAGGAGCAGGATCTGTTTAGATACGTCGATGATAATGGAAAAGACTACGATGTCAAGGCAGAACATATCAATGATTACCTAGACAAGCATATGGAAAACAGATACACGGCAAAGGATTTCAGAACGTGGGCTGCATCTTGGAAGACCGCAGCTAGGCTCGCTATGGTTTCCGAAGCCACCGAAGCGGACATGAGCCTCTTGCCAAAGCTACACGAAGAAGCTATTCAAAGGTCTGAAAAAGACGGATTTCCACCCTACGTAGAGTGGTGCGGCAGATATCTCAAGGGCACTGAGGGACTAGCAAAATTAGCCGAGGGAGGGAAGCTACCGGGAGAGAACAAGAAAGAAAGGGACGCAACAATGTTAGCCGTAATCGATACAGTTGCGGCTGACTTGGGCAATACAAGGGCAGTCTGCAGGTCTTCATACATACGACCAATGTTCATGAACGATTGGGAAGCTGGAATCTTTCTAGAAAGATGGAACAATGCGAAGAAGGAGTCAATCAGAGGAAGGCAGCTTGACTCAGACGAAACTACAGCAATCAACTACATGAAGAAACATGAGCATAACGAATTCGACTTTACCAAGAACTAGGATGAGCAACCCTACGGGCGTGTTGTGCACATGAAAGAAGAACCAATCATTAAACTGAATCTTCTGGGTTTTCTATGCCCAATACCCGTTCATGAGACAAGGCGGGCAATGGATAATTGTAGCCCGGGACAAATGCTAGAGATAGTATGCGATGATCCAGAAACGCTACACGACATTCCGGCCCTTTGCGATAGGTTGGGTGCCGAAATTAGGTCTGTTGCGGAAGACTCTGGTGAGATCAAATTCTTGATCAGAGCATCAAGAGAGAATTGAAGGATTGAAATGGACCTTTCCAGTGGAGGCAAACATGAACCCCCCAAGAGTGTTCGAAACGGGAGAAGTCCCCGCAGATGCTCGTCTACCGACGAATTTTGGAGAGTTCCGAATACGAGTCTTCCAAGAAGAAGATACCGGCCAGGACCACGTCGCATTGCTTCTTGGAGATATGAGCGGACCTGACCCAGTTCTAGTTAGGGTTCATTCCGAGTGCCTAACGGGGGATGCATTCGGAAGCCTAAGATGCGATTGCGGAGCCCAATTAGATTCGGCCCTGATGAAAATACAAGAATTTGGTTGGGGTTGTTTGGTTTACCTTAGGCAAGAAGGGAGGGGGATAGGCCTCCATGCCAAGATTCAGGCCTATAACCTACAGGACAGAGGTGCAGACACAATGGAAGCCAACCTCATGCTTGGGCATCCCGCAGACGCTAGAAACTATGGAATAGCTTCCGAGGTTTTGGGATCTCTGGGTATTGAAAAGGTGAGCTTGATGACGAACAATCCTGACAAAGTTGAGCAGCTCAAAGATCATGGCATCAACGTTGTTGAGAGGGTCCCTTTGGTAGTTGGGGTAGGAGAGGGAAACATAGGATACCTTTCGACAAAAGTAGACAAGATGGGTCATCGGATCAGCGAGGAATCACTAGGAAGAAAGTAAGATTGGGGCCGTGACCGGGACTCGAACCCGGGCCGGCGGGACCACAACCCACCGTGCTAACCGCTACACCATCACAGCCAGATGTGCTCTTTGCGTGGGTCGGTCCGTATTTCAACAGTTTTACACCGAAATTGGACGATCAAAAGACCAACGCCTTCAAACTGAAGAGTCGTCTGTTAAAGGGTGTGAAGAGGGAGGACAGAGTTTGTTGCATGTTGATAGCCATGGTATTTGCGATAGCCTCCCCTGTTGCCAGTGCAGATTCAGTAATCTCCACAGAACAAGTAGAAATACTAGAGGCAGGGGTTTTCGATGACCCAACTGTTTGGGATTTTAGCAGTAATAGAGGTTTCTCGTTTGACCAAGCTGACTATACTATGGGAATGGTAGCAGATGGCGAGATGTCATTTACCCACATGAGGCCGGATAATTTCCAAGATTATACTGCATGGACCAGCACCGGATGCTCAGCTTGCAATGCGACATTCGGAGAGTCAGATGGGGTATATTCGTGGTCCAAGGGCCCGGACATCACTATGAGTGGTTATTCCTACCCAGGGCTAATTTCAAACGAAATTGAGACTGTCTCATTGGTCCTGCACTTCTCTATTCCGGAAACTCTGAACAACGATGAAGTGAACGTTCTTCTTCAGAATCATGGGTCAGATATCTTGGTGTCCTCTTTTGCAAGGACGTTGAGTCCAATTAATCGAATGGCGAACCCACTAATTGTTCCCCTAGACGACTATCTGGATTGGGATTGGTCAAAGTTAGAGGAAACCCAATTCACTGTTGATTATGTGTCCGATAATGAAGGACTGGATGACTCCGAAGTTAGGGTCGATGCAGCTGGGTTGAGGGTGAAATATCATCAACCATGGTATTCCTTTGAGAACTCCAAGGCAGAACACGAATTAGTATTAGATAATTTACCAGTAATTGACTTCAATATATATGAGGGTGAAATATCAGATTTGCAACGAACTGACTGTGGACTATCCCCCTCGGGAGATGAGTCGGGCGAGTGGATTTTCACCGCCGAGGTCCCCCCTTCTCAGCAATTTGGTAGGATTCACACCTTTGGCTTTGGCAATCACACTATTTGGTCATCTGCAAATGGAGCCGAGGGAAATTATGTCCAGTTTGAATCTGGAGCTATGTTGGATAGTTCGGAGTCAACTCGCCACATACGTATCGAGATTGAAGATGGTTGCATCTCCGGTGCTAGGATTGATGTCAATGACCCAAGTTTAGTTGTATCAGGAAGGGTCACGGGCGGTACTGAAGGGCTTTCCTCGGCATCTAGCAACATTCTTTTCGCCATAGGGGAAAACTTAGTCCATACTGAGCCGATTGATGGAGGTCAATTCTCAATATCGGTACCGGTGGGTTATGCTTTGCCGCGATCAGGCGAGCTTTTGGAGGTAGGCGTCGCTGCCAGGTTTCAATGGTCTTCGAATGGGACCGCCGAAACTACAGTGGTACACATCAGCTCTATGTCAATATCAGGAGGATATAGCATAGAATGGGATAGAGACCCAGTGTGCAACCAAATTGGCAAGGTTGATTTGGTAGAGGATGAGGGTGGCCAAATTATCTCATTCTCCTCATTATGCAATGACGATACGACTGCTTCGGAAAATCTAGTAATTAACGCTCAAAGCTCAAACGAATCACTTCTTTTAGTAGAGGAAAACGGGGCAATGCTTACTATTGAGCCGGTTTCAGATGCAAATGGAGAGGGCGTAGTTTCAGTAAGCGTAATCGACGAGGCTGGAAATAAATGGGAGGGATCTATAATTGTGGAGATTCAAGCAGTGCCGGATCCTCCGGAGATTAAATTCTTGCCCAGTATTCTCTATATCGAGCTCGGTGAGGAGCACGTGATCGATCCGGTTATTTATGATCCGGATTCTGATAGTTTGGCAATAACGACTAGTAGATCTTGGGCAGTGGTTAAGCAAGATGGGACGATCACATTCAACCCAGTAGAACCGGGGAATCACTTGGTCACAATTACTGTCAACGATGGAACATCTGGAATGTCGAGAGATATTGAAATTGTGGTAACGGCAAAACCAGATTTACTAGTTGAGGATATTGAGGTTAGGGTCGGCGGTATAGACGGAGATGACCTCTACGTCGGAGAAGTAGTCGAATTGATTGGTTTCATTAGAAATCAAGGACGAGGAGAGGCAGAAAATGTCACATTTCATTGTATGGTGAATGACGTCTTAGTCGGGACTGGCACGATTGCCAGGCTTGGACCGGGGGATCTAAAGATGTCTATCTGCGATGTTCAACTAGTAGAGTCGGGTACGGGAGTCTCATTTTCAATTAGAATTGATGGTACTGATGAAATAGAAGAGACAGAGGAAGGCAATAACTTCCTAACCGTAATTTCTGGAGTTGACAGAGTAAAGGTAGACGATGACGGTAACGATACGGGGTCGATCATAATCGTGGTGTCGATATTGGCTATTTTTGGATCAATAGCAGCTTTCCAGTTGGGTCCAAGATCGATAAAGAGGGAATTCGAAAGGAGGAAATAGTCGGATTTCCATGGTGAATAACACACGTTTGGCCGATAATCGTTTCAATTAAGGCAATAGTTAAACCCAACAGGATTCGAAATCGGAACATCGCGCTGGGCTGCCTTGGTGGCTTGGCCGGTGGTGTGTGTTAGAATGATGGTATTGAAAATACGATTGGAAACGGATGAGTGGATATACGAAGAGCATGAGTCTGAATAGCTCAATTTTGTTCTTTGGACCATGTCTGGGGATATGAGCCTGGCCTCATAATAACGTTAGAAGCGGTTGCTATTTGTCCAGACTTCATTTCTTCTATTTTATCTGAATCGGTTGATATCTCCCCGATAGCTACCGCCTCTCCCTTTAAACTTGAAATTAATACGGATGAGCCTTTTTTCACACCTTTAGAGGCAGAGACTACGCCCGGCCTTGCGAGAGGGGCGCCATGGGATAATGCTGACACGGCACCATCCTTGATTACGATGTTTGGAAGATCTTTCAAAACTACCTCCACAGGGGAAATTAGCTTTGTTAGGCCCCTTGGATCGTCATGTTCCCTCCACATGAATACCGCATCGGCCAGCTGGTGCATTGTGCATGCGACAGAATCCGGCAAATTTCCGCTGCTTAACCTATGTAATTCCAACAATTCACATTTATTGCCAGCCATTAGGCCTAGATCCTTTACGAATGTCCTAACATAAGTACCGGCTTCGCAATCCATTGAAAATAGGTGTATTCTATGACCTTCATCCGATTCTATTAGATCTGATTTCGTAATTTTCCTAGTTCTTACTTGGACTTTTACTGCAGATTCCTTTGGAGGTACATTATATATTTCACCAGTTAGTTTCTCCACGATATGGGATAATTCGGCAGGCAATATAGGTTCTCGGAATCTTATTACGGAGATGTAGCTCTTTGGTTTTCTTAGTACTTCGGAGGTTATCTTGGTGGATCTTCCGCAAAGAAGGGTGAGCAGGCCTGTAGCAAATGGATCAAGTGTCCCCCCATGGCCAATTCTCTTAATCCCTAGTAGTGAACGGGCCCAAGAAGCGAGTTGGTGGCTTGATGGGCCAGGAGGCTTGTCAATCAGGATAACTCCACAGTCCAAGAGGTCTTGCAGGGACCTGGCTTCTGGCTTGCAGCCAAATGAGGGGTTTGTTCTTGCCTTTGGGTCGAAAATCCATTCATCTGCCGCCATATTATTGACTCCGCAATTCATCACTTACCAAGTTGAAAACTTCCCCCTCATCTTTTTCATCCGCATGAACGATGAGGGTGTAGGGGGATAAGTCATCTAGGTTTATTCCATAGAGCTTCTTATACCGGGCCATATCGTCATCCTGCCTATTCTTGGACCTCTCTAAGCAATCTTGGAAAGACCCTCCCTCCCTTTTCTGAATTCTCCTTGCTCTTTCGTCGTCTGAGACCTCGATCCATATCCTGGCGCACTCTATTTTTTTCTGGTATGCCCACCATCCACTTAACCTGCTTTCTACAATTTCAGGACAATCATTAGATGTCATTTTGCTTTGTAGAAGTTCATCTAGGGATCTATCGATTTCGAGGTTTTCTTTCGCAATGGAGCTTAGTTCCTCCACAGAGATTCCCCTTCTGGAGGCCTCCTCTCTGAAGACTTGCCCTCCGTTCATGAATTTCCAGCCAAAAGATTCGGAAAGTCTTCTTACAAGGGTTGATGTGCCACTTCCAGGAGGACCGCTAATCGTCGCTATCAGCAAATGTTCATCTCCATTCGGATCTGCATACATCGCATCTTAGAGCCCCTCGTGGAGTTCTAGAAATCATGTCTGAGTTGCAAAATTTACACACCATACCCTCTCTTGGTGGTGCTACCTGCTTGTTTCCTGATCTGCGAGTCGGTTGCTTCTTGGATTTCGCTCCCGTTTTCCTAGGTCCGGCTCTTCTTTGTGATCTCCTCACTACGTTTGAGGCAGTCCCCCCCCTTTCTTCTGCCAGAATGTGAATTAGCGGTTCTGGAATTGTTTCCCCGGAAATTACCAAAGGATGCCTAGAGAATCTGACTATCTTGATGTGCCTGTCAATTATTCTTCCTAGCGGGGCACTCATAGCGATGTAAGTGGCTATCCAAGCAGGAAAAATCCACATAACCCTATCATTGAAGCTCCACATCGGATTCCAGGGGAGACTCACGAAACCGACCCTGAAGGATTCTACAGATTCTGCCATCCAACTGAATATGGCGATGATGAATACCATTGTGAATACCATTGGTTTCATCATCGAAGATTGCATCTTCATTTGCTCGGGCATCATCTCCATTTGCATGGTCTGCATCTTGTCTGCCCTAGCCGTA
>MDSW01104050.1_pt1 | contig 16576 bp, 15 predicted proteins | sample 811171 | NCBI WGS metagenome assembly MDSW01 (sample SAMN05326641, study PRJNA326480) | marine metagenome | isolation source: seawater | place: Atlantic Ocean: North West | collected 2012
ATTGCATTCAGGCGTATTCACTTACTTTTGAGAGATTTTGGTCTGCTTTTTCTACATCACATACGAGCAGTTTACTTTTTATGCACTATGGGTTAGTTTGCGTTCATTATGGGTGAACTCAAGAGTTTCAACCGATTCTTTCAATAACCGGCAGGTATTGAGAGAAACTATGGTAGCGACACGTATGTCTCGAAGATGTCGTCGCTACTCGAAGCAAATTCAGCGGACAAATACCAAATTTGAACTTCAAACTATAGCCAGCACGATTCAAAGTGAATTGGATAAGCGCAATTTGTCGTATGATGAAGCCCTTACACTTGGCAACATCATCCAAAATCGTGCCGACCATTTACCTGGCGACACCATTGTCTACGCCGTATCCGACCGCGATGCATATCGGCGCACATTGGAATTATACTTGCGAGATGCTCTTCTCACCCAAACTGAACAATTGCTTCTTTGGGAGGAGCGCCGCCGCCTTGGAATCTCAGACATCGAGCATGAACGTCTATTGGAACAACTTCTTCTCCAATGGCGCCGTCAAGGAAAGAAAGTGACTATTGCTCGTTTCCAATCGCCAGGAGGTGGGACATCTGCTTAATCTCAAACTGAAACAAGGTACTTTGGCGACACTGTTGGTATTGCTCTTCATTGTCCCATCCTTCTTGCCGATTGCGGGCGCTGATGGGTCTGAAGAATCAAGCACCTCTTCCCGTAACAGCCAACTCGACTTCACGTTCCGCAATCCGCTTCACTTAAGCGATTCAGGTTCAGCAACAATCGATGGCGCATTGTATCTTGAACCCGGCACCCATTCAATCTCAGCGAATGTCTCTGCTACCGGCAGTGGAAGTGGAGAACTCTGGCTTGTGCTTCAACACAAAGGTTCTCCAATTCTCGCCTTTTCTGACGTCACGACAATTTCAATGGGCACCGTTAATGGAAATGGAGGAACCCTCGACATCCCTCCAGTTTCTTTTACTTGGACCGCAACAACGGGCGCAGGTCAAGAATTGAGGGTCAAAATTGTATCATCGAATGAAGCTGGAAACCAACTTGGCAACAATATCCAACCGCTCCCCTTGGCTTTTTCAGTTGAACACAAACATTTCGGTGAAGTCCTGGCCAACACATTCCCTTCTATTGCCCCCAGTACCAATCAAATGACCATGGCCAATGCAATCAATACGCTCAATGTAACGGCAACCAATTCTGGCGTCAAAGCACTTTCAGCAACGATGACCATTGAACTCCGGGATAATTCGACTCCAACGCCAACAGTCCACACATTCACATCGGGTACCGAATTATTACAACCTGGAACTTTCACACTTTCACCTATTCAAGAGTCAAAGATTCTCAGTGTCGCACTGGATGCTACTACTTTGACAGGGGTGTGGAATTTCTCTGCATCCATTCTCTTTTCTGGTACTTCTTGGTCAGAAACGGTCGTAGTAAGCGAAACTTGGGTCAAGTTGAGTGATTACAATGCAATTGTTCTTTCACCTACCACGCAGATTGCTGAACCCGGTGAATCAACAGTTCTTACCTTCATTGTACAGAACACAGGTGTTGTCGACGACCTTTTCAGTATCACGATGGGTGAAACTGCATCACCTGGTTGGACTTCAGGAATAGCACCATCCTTCGGCGCTACTCTGCCAAGCGGGGCGGTTCGCCTCATTACCGTGCCTGTCGATGTACCATCATCAGCATCTCGTTCAATGACCAATACAATTACCCTCACCTTCACATCCGTTAATTCAGCTGATAATTACCAAATCTCTGGATTGGGTAGAGTGATGGTTGGTGATTTCTTCAATGGCTCAGCAGAATTTTTGAATGCAGAGACCTCCAAACCAATTCTGCCAGGTGGGACGGCGAATTTCACCGTTCAAGTCAATAATACAGGGAGCGTTGCCTCAGCTTTTGACCTTCAGTCAGGCCTTTCTGTCAATGCTCTCAATTGGACCATCGAACTTGGTACAAACAACAGCAATCTATTCACCACGCGAGTGATTCCATCTGGTGGTTCGGAATTGGTTGCAGTTACCCTTACTGCGCCACCGATTCAAAATCCTATTGTCACCGGAGAATACAATTCTGCTGATGACGTGATTGGCATTTGGATTCAAAGTCAGCCAATTGGTGGAGGCATACCTACGACCGATAATGCTTCAGTCAAAGTTTCCCCTATCATCGTGGTCGACCCGGGAATAAATACCGACCCAGACCTCATGACGGCTGAAGAGGTTGAAGCAACGATTACAGGAACTCTTTTCACAAGGAATCCGGACTTGAATCTCCGTGTTCTACACAACCTCCCCACTATGCTTCTTACCCAACCTCTCGATGCTGAGATTTCTGTTGCACACAGTTTTACTGCCAGTGGCGACGGTGGATTCAGTGAAGCAGAGCGATGGAGTGTCTCGGTGTCAAATCCTCTCCACATTGGAATTACTCCGGAATACAGCGATAGCACGACCTTGAACATTGCAGGCCCACCATCGGGGGAATATCCACTTGCCGGCACCTTCACAGTTGCAGTTACGGTTACGCCTACATTGAGTGCTGCCCTTACGGGAAGCGGCGTCAGTGCAGTGCCGGTTACTCGCGATTATACCTTGATTGTCCCTTCAGTCGTCAAAGGAACCTTCGAATCTCCAGAAAATCCAGAACAAACCTACCAAGAGTATGATATAGGCGTCGGCATAGATAACCAAATTCCAATGCTGTTCGAAAATACAGGGAACGATGTATCATCCTACCGCCTCCGAGTGGTGAACGACCTTCCAGAAAACTGGAATGCTAATTTTAGTGAAACAGATACCGTCATCGATAATTTGACGTCAGATATTTCTGATGGAACTGTTGATTCAAACCTACCAAATGGAAATACAACCCATACTCAAGTTGTCACTTTCAATATCAAAACGGACCCATTAGCTCCTGCGACCCCTCCTGGTGGAGACGGACAACTGATCACCATCAGAATCGAAGACCCTTTCTCCGGAGAAATCATCGGGGATGAATTTGTCTTCATGGTCATAGTGGGTCAAATCTACAACGCAACCCTTTCTCCTACGAATCAATCTCTTCAAATGGACATTACTGAATCAACGTTCACCACGATTGAAGTTCAAAACACGGGCAATGCTCCAACAGACTACACGATCTCCTTAGACACCAGTTTGGGTGGAGATGTTCAATTCGAAATCGAATCACCTTTTGATTCGAGCGTCTATATTGCAGCAGGATATGCAGAATTAATTCGAGTAAAGATGACTGCAAATGCAAGTGCGAACTCTGATGGGTTCTACATGGCAACGGTATGGGTTTCGGCGAACAATGGAGAAATTTTACTTTCCTCCAACATCGTTGCTAATATTTCGGAGAATCACTCCTTCGGCGTCATTGCACCTGAACAGGTTGCTGTTACCCCTGGGTTACAAGAAAAGGTAGAATTTGAAATCATCAACCAGGGCAATCTTGAAGAAACAGTGGTTATTAATTTTACAATCGAAGGAAACATCACTCTCTCAGAATACTCGATGACTGAAACCATACCAATAGATGGTTCAATCGCCGATCAAGTTCTCGCCTACATCCCAAGCCTCGGTGGGACCGACTCTTTGGCACAAGGGGACACATTCAATCTTACAATCTCAGTAATTAACCCCGTCAATAACACGATTTACGGAATAAAAACTGTTGAATTAATTGTTTTGCCACTGTTCATCGTTGAGTCAAATGATTGGCCTGCTGTTATGGAATTCTCGCCGGAAGGAACTCGAACTTGGGAAGTTACTCTCACCAATACTGGTAATCAAGATGTAACGGTAAGTGCATTGTATGAAATTACACGACCCGGTCTTGACGACACTCTGTCTGCGGATTGGGAAATGGTTTCAGATTCATCCATGATTGTTCTTCCTAGAAATACACCGGTCGTCCACACATTCACTGTAAAATCAATGGTGCCGAACCCCCTTCTGTCCCTCACTGCCGATTTAACCCTCTACCTCACTCCGACCAACGAATCCATCGAGGGTGATGGAAAGTTTAGTACACAAATGAACATGTCCAGATTCTTTTCCACAGCCGATAAGCCAATCCAACCGAATTTTGGCGATGCTTCCAAAACAGTTGAGATCGAATACACACACATCCCTGCTGCAGATGGTTCCGCAGTTGCTTATGAAGTCGAATTATGCAATTCAAACCGTCTCATCGACCTCGATGCAATGGGACTCACAGGGCCAGGTTATGCCTGGAGTTTCACGCTTGAGGAGGTCGACTCCGAGGGGACGGTTGTTGGCGAACATCCATTGGACCTTGAACAAGAATGTGGGTCCACTTCACTTGGTGCGACTTCAAGACATACCCTACCTGAACAATCTCCATGGAATCCTTCCTATTTCCAATTGAGAGCTGATATTCCTGGCCAAGACAATATTCTTTCAGGCGATGGTTGGGATTTGACTTTCCGCCTCTATCATCCTGATGAAAACGTGGGTTATACCGAGTTCACTGAAGAAACATTCACTGTCGTATTAGCGGTCTATTCGGACCCAATGGTGGATGCTATTTCATCAGTTGATGGATTCTTTGAAGAAGGCGAAGAAAGCACAATCACGGTTATTATCAAAAATATTGGAACTGCGACTGCTCTGGATGTCGTGGTCGATTTGCAGTGTGAAGGATTGACATTATCGACGAATCCAGCAGACCAACCTCCTCTTTTGAATCGAACATCAGCCACTGGTCAGAACCTCTCAATGATTCCATTCTTCTTCCCCGGTATTGAAACGAAATTGGACTGGGTCGTGACTGCAGAATCCATCGATTGGTGGGCTCAGCGCTCAGAAATTTCTTGCATTGCAACTCTCAATGCTTCGTATATGGATAGCAATGTTGTGGACAATGATCAAATGACTCTCATTGAAGATGTTATCTCGCAGTCCCCAGGAGTTTCGAACAGTTTCATTGCTTGTATCACTTGTTTACTTGTCTCAATAATTTTATTCCGTCTCACTGCACAAAATGAAAATTTCCGTTTGCTCGGTATTTATTCAGGAGTTATCGGCTTAGGATTCTCATTCCACGTCTTCCAATTTGCTTGGTGGGGCTTTGTTGTCTTGATACTCTCCGCACTTTGGATTTGGCGAGTCAGTTGGGGGAGTACAGAAGAATTCCGATTGTTGCACGAAGATTATCAACGTGCACGAAAGGGCGTCTCAACCTTGTATTCTGATCACTTCGATGAGTTGTCCAATACTCGCCGTCAACTGAGTGTTATTTTGGCAGTACCTGTCCTTGGTATGCTCGCCGTCGTCCTTGGTATACCCCCTACAATTACGACAGATAAGACAAACATGGTGAGTCTTATCGCATATATTTCCGTCGTTATGATTGGAGTTTGGATTCTCATTAAGCGTGCGGATTCCATGTATGGCTCATTGTATGGCCGTCTTACCGATATCGAAGTAAAGTCGATTCGTATTGAGAGAGATTTGGGAGACCCTGCTCGTCTCTTTAACGAATTGGCTGTTGAAGGATTGAATTTGGATGAGATTTTTGGAGATGGCGACTCGACCCGTTCAAGCGCGACAGATTCTATTTTGATAACTGAGGAGGTGAACGATGATGCCTGACGAAGAAACTGTCGACCCTGCTTCTGAAGAGAAGACGCTCGATGAAATGCCTCAGTTCGAGGATGAAATTGATTCGAGTGAGCATGACGCTTCGGCATCACAAGTTGAGGACTCAGAAGATTCTGAGGCCTCTGAGGATGAAAATTCTACTGCTGCTCAAGACCGCGAGGATGCAGATTCACAAGAGGCTACTGAGGCTATGTCCGAAGAGGCCATGGCTGTATCTCGAGAACTCGAAAGTATGGTTTTGGGAGTTGTTAATGATGACGCCAATTCTTTAGCTGGAACCGAAATTGAAATTGGTGATGCAAAACGATTCTTACAATCACATAAACTGCGACGTGCTTTGTCGAGTGTTAAAAATGCAGAATCATCCCTCATTGAACTCGAAGAAGATGTCCTTCATCTTCGACGCAACATTGCCATGCTGCACCGCTTACTCAACGAGAAGAAAGTAAGTGCCCATGATATTGAAACTATTCTTCTCCGTCTCCGCAGTGCGACAGGTGCAGCCGAAATTGGAGATGTCGGGGGCGCAGCAGGAGAAGTTGAGTACCTTGTTGATGATTTGATAGGAGGAAATACCTCAACACTCAATCCATTCTTATTCAGGCATTTTTGGATGGGATTAGAAACACGCTGGCCTGCGGGCGGAGACGAGGGCGTATTGGTTGTCCGCATCATTAACGATGGACCAGTTGCTATGCCTCCTATGCGTCTTTCTCCTCCAATTCCAGAAGGCTGGAGTTCCACGCCTTCGTCAGTTGACCTTCCAACAATCGCACCGGGAGGTAATCTTCCCGTCCGATTCAACGTTGCAGCGAATCGCCGCTATGGTGCGGATGAGATTCCATTGTCCCGTAAACTCGCCATTACCACTGGCTATGAAATGCGAACAGGTGAAGTATTCATTACAATCCGTGCACAAAACCGTTCAATGGAACCTCTTTCCGAAATTGTACTCTCGCCTTGGTTCCCTCCTGGCTATACAGCAGACAATGTTCCGTTCGTCGACCGCCTTGCGCCTGACGAAGTCGCACTAATCCGGATGCCATTACGCATCAAAATGAGTTCAGGAGGCAATGCCTGACTCAATCCAATTCCACCCTACATGGGGGATATAAAATAAAAAATGGTGAAAAAATATGAAAGAAAATACGAACGAAAAAAGCGATAATATCGCTGCAATAGGTATTGGTGCAATGATTGTGTTCATTGCCCTGATTCTGGTAGCAGCGGTAGCAGCAGCGGTCATTATACAGACTGCTGAAAAATTGCAGCAAAATGCACAAACGACCGGCGAAGAAACAACATCCTTGTTGTCATCAAAAGTGATGGTAAAGAATGTTATTATCCCTTCAGCCGGTGCTTTGTACATTACCTTTGAATTGGCACCTGGTTCCGATTCAATAACCTCAAGTCTAGTAGCTTGGGTTATTGTTTGTGGAACTACTGGTATTGACTCAGGTGATTTCGCTGGATCTACAGTTGTTGGGGCCGCCGTTGCGCAAGCGACACTTAACCCTGGCACAACCTATGATGTAACCATCCCAGCAGGGGATTTGGGAACATGTGGTCCAAGTGCAAACCAAGACCACGTACTATCTATTCAATCAGGTTCAGGCGGATTCAGTTATGAAGTCTTGAATTATGGTTCAGTTGTTACAGCAGGAGCGAAGGTAATATGAAGTCAAATACTCGTAACGATATTCAAGAAGACAAGATTGCGGCGATTGGTATCGGTGCAATGATTGTTTTTATTGCATTGATTCTTGTTGCTGCAGTTGCAGCAGCAGTAATCATTCAAACAGCTGAAAAGTTGCAACAAAATGCACAAAAGACTGGTGATGACACTGCTGATAACATGGCAGGAAAAATCATGATCATGCAAGGTAATGTTGCAAATGGTGGTACAGGTGGACTTGCTGTCCACACTGCTGGCGAATCATATTTGTTTATGGTTCGACTTGCACCAGGTAGCGAAACTACCGCACTCAACTCGATTACCTACCAATTATTCTGCGCTAATGGAGTTACAGAAGGTACAATGGGTACAGTCGGCGAGGGTTATGCTGCAGCAATGACAGACCATAACACTGCTATTACATCAATGACACCAGGACTTGGTTACATGTTCTGGATTGATGGAAACACTGCTGGTGGCGTTGATTGTTCACCGGATTCAGGCGATACATCTGTTGAATTGTATCTGCACGTTTCAAGTGGTGGAACAACATTCGAGACTCTTACGATTGATCAAACAACCGGTGGCTCAGTAGTTGTCTGATTTTTTCTAAGGGTTGAAGAGGCCGAAAGGCTAAACAACCTTTGGAGGAGGAATAATCATGGCATGGCCATTTAGCGGTAACGCAGATAAAAATCGGGATGCAGACGCAGATTTAACAGAAGAACGACTCAAAATCATGGCAAACATTGCCATTGAACAAGTCCCGCTTCCAGAAGAAGGGGAACTCAGTGAAGAAGATGCGTGGACCATCAGTCCAAGCCCAACCCGGGCACGAATGAACAGTTTGGGTAGTGTACCGACGGTAGCAGCAACACTTGCACCAGCGGCGCCTGTTCCAACAAGCACGACAGTGGATACCTCTGGTTTAGAACGCTTAATCAGCAGTCGTCTCGACATGGTCGAAGACGTGTTGCGTATGGTTGAAGTTCGACTTGAGACGCCCCAAGCAACTCCAGTATTGGATGCAGAAGGGAATCCTGTTGAAAGTTCAGCAGCAGTTGGAGATGAGGCTATGATGGGTGGAGACACCATCGTCACTGCAAGTGGCGAAGTCATTCCTGTTTCTGGTGTTGATCGAATGATGACTGATGACAGTGCACCTTTGGTGGAATTGTATGAGGCACAAGCCCTTGCAGCAAACCCATTCTTGCATGCACCTTCCAGTGGTGGAACAGCCGATGCGAATCGAGTTGGAGCACCTACTGTTTCTGCTTTACTTCTTGACTCTATGTCTGGAATGGCAGCGGTGAGTTTTACTCAGAAAGCGATATCATCAGGTATGCTAAGTGATGAAGAAGGACGAGCAGTGCTCGCTATTGTTCAACTCGCAGCACCTGGTGAATCTGAAGCAGCTTTGGATGACCATTTGTCGCACAAGGAATTGCTCGTCTTTTCATCACTCGTCAGTTCATGGCGCAGTGTGAAAACACTTCGAGGTGAAAACTGAGATGGGCGCCTCGGTTGGAATTGGAGGTCTCATCGTTGGGATCTCAATGTTGGTGGTCTTTTCAATGGCCATTACAGCATTGGACGCACAGGTTGCAACCGGATTGGATGCAATTGAAAGCGCTTCAGTTCCAGACCCGAGTTTTACTGTTGATGATGTGAACATTGCACAATTTGCGATTCATGAAGTCAGTATGACTGTTGGAAATCAAGGAACAGGATATGTCGATGGGATTTTACGAGCAAACGTAGGTTCTGATGAATGTGGCGGATTTTCCGCAACTTTTACCCAGACTGCTGGAGCGATTGATTTAGGAAACGTGGTTATCACCAACCATGGAAACTGTCCTAATTCAAACCCTCCAACTTGGACGATCTACGATTCGACTTTATCCATCCAAACCCCAACTTCAGCGGCGAATTTCTCCACTCCTGTGTTCAGACAATACATATATGCAAATGTCACAAACCAAGGCCCTCTCACCCTTTCAACTGATGAGGTATGGGTGTTTTATGATGGCGAAGACCCTGAAACATTAACCGCTTCATCTGCACTTACGGGTTCGAGTACCAACTGGTACTCTGGCGAAACGCGTGTCTTGCACTGGGATGATAATCTCAGTTCAAACACCGAATACGAACGTATTGCATTTACTGCTGGACCTACAACAATTGTAAGGGCAACATCTTGAGGTTTTACTATGGCAGATGGAGGCGCTTCTACATATATTATGCTGATTACAGCATTATTGGTGTCAAGTTCAGCCAGTGCAGTAATTATTCAGGAATGGTCTACTTCATCCCGAGTGATTCAACAACAGCAAAGAGGATTACAATTCTCTGAAGAGTTGGGAATCGATTTTGCTGGAGATCCAATGAATGTAAAATTGACACGAACCAACCCTGATACAATTACCTTTTACATCTTGAATACTGGTGAACATCCTATGGACGATACGGAAATGGAAGTTTTGATTGACGGTTCTGTCGTCTCATCTTCTGAAATTTCGACATCTTTTGTTGGTTCTGCTACTGATTGGAACCCGAATGTTATGGTTGAAGTGGAAGTTTCTAAACTGGCCTTCAATTCGTATAATGATGGAGATGACATCAGCATTTTTGCAACCGTGACATCCGATACGATTTCAGGAATGTCTGCTAGTGCAAATTTTGGATTGGAGGTGCGTCTTGATGTCTGATGAACCAGTGAAAGAGGACCCGTTCCTTACTGCCCACAAGCCAATTGAAGATGGATTTCCTTACGAATTGGAGACCGATTCATTAGCGGATTCTATGGGTCTGCGTTTACCGAACCGGTCTTTGATGATCCTGCAAGGTACCGTTGGTGGAGGTAAATCTCTCCTTTCTCAGCGTCTTGCCTATGGTTTGGCCGAAAACGATGTCAAAGTTCTGGTGATTACCACTGAATTAACCACACGTGGTTGGATTGAACAGATGGAGTCGATTGGCTATGGAGTGACTGATTCTATTCGCTCTGGCCGGCTTTTGGTTTTCAGTCGGTTCGGTACAATTGCAGAATCATTGCCAGATGTTGGCCTTGAAGAACTTCTTGAATCTGAAGCGATTGAACTTGCTGATGTTGTCATTATTGATTCTGCAAGTTCAATTATGCCCGCGGATTTGGATGATACCAACCGATTCCAATTGATGCAAAAACTTCGACAAGTATGTTCCAAAGGTCGTACACTTATGCTGTGTATCGACCCCGAAGAAATGGACCACAAATTAATGCACACAATGCGTGCATCTGCTGAAGTCGTTTTGGATTTACAAACCGCGATGATAGGCGGAGAAATCAAGCGAAACATCGTCATTACCCGTTACCTTCGAGCAGCAGGACCAATTCAAACATCGATTGGATGGCGTGTTGAACCCAGCATGGGCTTCATCGTCGATATTACAGCAGTGAGCTGATGGAGTGAATTGAAATGGCCGCAGATGAACCACGATTCGCTAAAGGCGACCTTAACGGCGTCATGAATGCGCACCCACACGTTGCCGAATGGGTACGTGATTTTGAATCACGATATGGCACACGACCGATTTACTACGGTGAATTAGACCGTGGTGCAAAGAAAGAACGACCTTACAATCTCATTTACATCACCAAAGAACCGATTTTTGTTCACATCTATGAACCACCAGCTGATGAAGAAGGAGGAGGTCAAATCCTTTGGTTTGGTCTTGAACCTCAACTCTCGGAGGAGGAAGAAAATCTTCGCCGCGGATTGATTGAGACGCTTCTCCAAGAAGCACCAACTGCACCTACATTCACCACGGATGATGAATTCGAAAACATTCTCTCCCAGATGATTGAGCGATACACACTCCTCGACAAAGATGCAGTCTCAACTGTCCGAAGGCAAGGGCGATTGTGGGAGATGATGGGAATGGACGATAAACGCCTCATTGTGACTGAGGCACAACGTGAACGTTTACGATATATCGTTGTTCGAGATTTAATCCGCAACGGTCCATTGGAACCACTGCTTTCCGACGAAATGCTGGAAGATATCCACTCGATTGGATTGAAGCATGTCCACATGGACCACAAGGTGTTTGGAATGGTCACCTCAAATATTCGATTCCGCGACCGAGAACTGCTTTCCCGATTTTTGCGTGCAATGTCGGAAAGAATTGGGCGCCCAGTATCGGACAATAAGCCGATTATTGACGGTGCATTACTTGACGGTTCACGTATCAATATCATATTCTCAGACGACGTTTCAATGCTTGGGCCGTCGTTCACAATACGTAAATTCGCTGAAGAAACAATTTCGATTACACAATTGATTGCCTGGGGGACGATTTCTGCTCAGGTTGCAGCCTATATCTGGATCTGCCTTGAATACGGAATGTCGGTCTTGGTGTCTGGAGAAACTGCTTCTGGAAAAACAACAACGTTGAATGCGATTTTACCGTTCATTGACCACAATGTCAAAATCTATTCTGCTGAAGATACTCCTGAAGTGAAAGTTCGGCACAAGATTTGGCAGCGTTTAGTAACCCGTTCTTCCAAGAATGAAGAATCACGTGTTGAGATGTTCGATTTACTCAAAGCAGCTTTAAGAAGCCGTCCTCGATACATCATTATTGGTGAAATACGTGGTGTAGAAGGGGCAACAGCCTTCCAAGCAATGCAGACCGGGCACCCTGTTATTGCTACGTTCCACGCATCATCAATTGTCAAAATGATTCAAAGATTTACTGGCGACCCAATCAACGTTCCAATCCGGTTTTTCGATAACTTGAACTTTGCAATTTTCCAAGAAGTTGTTGAAGCGCCAGGTGGCGGAATTGCTCGACGTGTCACTGGTATCGATGAAGTAATTGGATACAATAAACACAGCGATGGTGTCTTGACACGTGGTATGTTTGAATGGGACCCTGTAAAGGATAAGCATTACTTCCGTGGAATGTTCCAAAGCCACCTTCTTGAAAACAAGATAGCAGCAATGGCAGGATTCTCAAACAAGCGAGATATCTACGATGAAATGCTCAAACGTGCAGATGCCCTTGACCGAATGGTTGAACGAGAATTGACGCATTATGACGACGTTTTCGACCTGTTAGGGATTTATTACAACAGTGGCTGGGAACACTTTGACCGCGCAGTCGACACATGGACTGGAGTCAACCAAGGCTGAGGTGATGTCGAATGCAGCGAATGTCTTACTGGCAAATCGCCCTTCGGCGGGTCGAGATGCCTGTTGGACGCTTTCTTCTGTTCTATGTTGGTGGTTCTGCCCTTGCAGGGTTATTTCTCTCCTTCATTCTTATCTTCTTTACAGGTGGCTTAGCCGAGGGGGCTCTCTTTTCTGGCTCAGCTGGTATTTTGCTTCTCATTCTCCTTCCTCTTCTTTCAGCCGGTGCTGCAGCAGCATTCCCTTTACTTGATGTTCAGCGTTCTGCAGCAATGATTGAGAAAGAGATGCACATGTTCATCACAAGAATGGGAATTCTGTCTCTTGGCGAAGTTGGTGCACAATCTATTTTCGATATATTGAAACAAATGAGTGATTATGGTGAATTGGCAAATGAAGTCAAGCGCATTGAAGTACTTGTCGATAAATGGCATACCTCTTTACCCGAAGCATCGCGTATTGTAGCACAACAAAGTCCGAGTCCATTGTGGGCCGATTTCCTCGATAGAATGGCTTTTTCGATTGAAGCAGGACAAGCCATAGATGAATTCATGCGCTCGGAACAGGAAACGGTTGCTGAGCAGTACACGACTCTTTATGACACGCGTCTTGAGTCGGTTGACGCCATGAAAGAAATTTACGTTTCTTTGGTCTCTGCAGGATTGTTTGGCCTTGTCATTGCTGGAATACATTTGGTTTTATTCGAAGTCGGTTCAGCAACCGACACACCAATCATGGTCGCCAGTCGTTTACGTTTCCTCCTTCTGGCCTCTCTTGTTTTCACCGTTGTTCAGGTTGGTGCAGTTTTTGCTTTTAGGGCGACTGTACCAGATGACCCCACCTTTGCCCGAGATGAAATGGACACCCCATTCCGAATCAACTTCCTGCGCGCTCTTGTTGGGGCAGGGATTTTGACGGCTTTCCTTCTTGTGATTATGACATTAGTTTTAGCCTCTGCATGGACTGCAATTACAACACAATGGGACCGATACGGTCTCATCTTCATTGCAGCTCCACTCACACCAATGTTGATTCCTGCATTGATGATTGGTCGTGAAGAGAGACAAGTTTTGCGCCGTGATGAAACATACCCTGACTTTATTCGGGCTTTAGGAGGCACTGCACAAGCACGTTCAGCGGAACCATCTGCTACAATCAAGGCTTTGCGCGGTATTGATTTTGGTATGCTTGACCGTTCCATCGACCGTTTGGAAAAACGTCTTTCAACACGAATCGATTCAGACCGTGCTTGGGATTATTTCAATGCAGATACAAATTCAGCAGTTATTTCTCGCTATACGCGAATTTACATCGAAGGCTCTCAGTCCTCTGGAAAACCTGCAGATACAGCCGAAATGGTCTCTCGTTCAGTAGGTAGCCTTCTTTCATTACGTCGTCGAAGAGCCTTGTCTGCCAATACGATGAGAGGTGTAGCACTCGGTTTGTTGATCGCTTCAGTTACAAGTTTGAACGTAACTATTGCGATTGTCCTCAAACTTGGCGACTCAATTGCTGGTGTTGCTTCTAATTTTACCGACACTGATGTTTCTGCACTGTCTGAATTTGGTGCTGGACTTGCCTTGCCAGTGATGGAAGATGCTTCTGGTGTGGCAGAAAACATTCGTATGTTCAAAATCATTGTATCTATACTGATACTTTTCCAAGTTGCTGCAGTCTCGATTATTTCGAATCGCCTGCGAGGTGGAGTTCGTACAACAGCACTCGGTCAAGCAATTCAGTTACTCTGGGTTGCGGGTATTACCTCATACATCACCTCGCTTGTCCTTGAAGCTGCATCCGCAGTTTTCGGTGTTTGAGCAACCCAACAACAATAACCCGCTTTGCGAACTTCAAGGTATGCAAAGCCTTCCCCCGCCAACCCCTCCAGCCGCAGCAAACGTTGCTCCAGCACCCGCTTCACCTTATCAGCCAGCAGCTGGATTTCAACAATCAGCAATGAGTTATTCCTTCCATCGCTGGCTCATGCTCGGCGTAATTCTCATTCTTGCATCCGTCGTTTTTGTCGAAGTAGTCGGAATGTTCGGGGCACCATCTGTCGTTGATTATGATATGGAATCCGAAGGTGTACTTGACAAAATTGCCGAGGATACTGAAGCACATACAGATATGAATCGCGTTATTGGCTCCTTTGGAAGTATATTCCAAGCCTTTGGCCTCGGTATGATTGGTTATGCACTCTTGAGAGAATCTCATGATGACAAACACGAACATTCTGCTTTGCGTGTTACCGCAATCATCGTAGGTGCTCTTGTCCTCGTGAATATAGCATCACGTAGCATTACCATTTTCTGATTCAGCGTTTCTTTTCTTGGGCAATCCGCTTTTTCGTTGCCGCCCATGAACAAATTGGGCATTGCGTTAGGTCATGGCCACGAGCAGGACAATATTCTCGTCCGAAGAAAATAATTTGCAGGTGCAATTTGTTCCAGAGATTCCGTGGGAAAATTGCTTTGAGGTCTTTCTCAGTTCGCTCCACTGTAGTGTCATTCGACAGCCCCCAACGTGCTGCAAGACGATGGATATGTGTGTCGACAGGAAAGGCTGGAACACCAAAGGCTTGAGCCATGACTACACTTGCAGTTTTATGCCCTACCCCTGGTAAATCTTCGAGTTCTTGAAAACTCTCGGGTACAACACCTTCATGCCTTTCAACCAACAGTTCTGAGAGTCGGTGAATGTTTTTCGCTTTTGTTGGTGCTAACCCAACTTGGCGTATATCATTGAGAATCGTTTCAACATCGAGTTGTACCATTGCGTGAGCGGTCGGTGCTTTCGAAAAAAGGGCTGGAGTGACTTGATTGACTTTGAGGTCGGTTGTCTGAGCACTCATCAATACTGCAACCAATAATTGGAAGTCATTCTGGTGGTCGAGGGGTACTGGTGTTTCAGGGTAGAGATCCTCAAGCATAACGACAATGCGTTCTGCCTTTTCACTCCGTTTCATTTCATTCACCTTGAAGCATCATGAGTTGAGGTGGTACTTTGTAGGTATAATCTACTCCGGCACCAAGAAGTTGAATTTGGTTTTCCTCTTTGTTAAAGTGAAGATGTTCCACCTTTGCATCAATACCATGCAACGGCATAGATGCGGCAAAACTTCCTCTTCGATAGAGAAACAAACTCGTTTGGACACTGTCAGAAGGCGAAATGAAACGAAGTGCCTCATCTGTATGTTCGACCTCACCGTGGATATTCGTGAAAAATTGTTCAAAGACATTGCACAATTCGTGCCACTGTTCGATATTAATTGTTGACATCCAGGCACCTCAAGATTCGATTCTGACATCGTAGGCTTCTCCAGTTTTCCAGCCAAAGAGGAGACCAAGAGTGACCGAAAGTAGTGGAATGCCGTTACAGATGAGTGATTCCATTGGTTCGGTCACCGGTTGCCCAGCAAGGTACCAAATCACCATTGCCAAGAGCAATCCTGGAATCAACATGACTCCACCCATGATGAGGGTTCTCAACATACGCATACCACTGCCAGCAAGGGGTGAGCCATGAAGGTGTGGTTTGAACATCCTCAAGCAAGACGCTGAGACATTTCCTCACCTGTGAGTGAATTGAGAACATTTTGAGACTCAATCCAGCCTTTGCGAGCGGCCATAACCCCATAACTGATATCGGCAAGACCGCGAATCGAGTGAGCATCTGGGTTGATGATGACAGGTACGCCTAATCCTTTGGCATGTTTACACAATCGCCAATCCAAATCTAAGCGATATGGGCTTGCATTTAATTCAACGGCTTTCAAACGCCCTTCATCGTTATGTTCCGCCATGTGTTCAAGCACAGCAAATAAATCCACTTCATACCCATCTCTACCTTGCAAGATTCTTCCAGTTGGATGGCCGAGAACAGTCGTCGAAGGATGGTCAAGGCATCGCATTAATTCTTCAGTATTTTGAACTTCATCCCGAGCAGTCCATTTGGAAAGAGCGTGAACTGAAGCCACAGTGTAATCCAGTTGGGACAACACATCATCGGGATGGTCTAATTTCCCACCTTCGAGAATATCTGATTCAACACCATGGAATAACCTG
>MDSW01116053.1_pt1 | contig 16576 bp, 13 predicted proteins | sample 811171 | NCBI WGS metagenome assembly MDSW01 (sample SAMN05326641, study PRJNA326480) | marine metagenome | isolation source: seawater | place: Atlantic Ocean: North West | collected 2012
AAATTACCTTTAATGAAAAATAATAACGTATTAGGTCTTTCTGGAGGTCCTGATTCTATATGTTTATTAAATTTATTAAAAAAATATATTGAAAAAAATGATCATATTAATCTATTGCCAATAATTGTTGACCATCAAATAAGAAAAAACTCACATATTGAGGCTACAATGGTCAAGAAATATTCTGAAAGTCTTGGATTTAAAACAAAAATAAAGAAGATTCAGCATCCTCCCCCTGAAGGAAATATTCAAAATTGGGCAAGATTACATCGAAGAAATATATTAATTGAAGAGTCTATGTTATTGAACTCTAACTTAATATTAGCTCATCATATAGATGATCAAATTGAAACTCTTTTTATGAGATTAATAAGAGGATCAGGATTTTCAGGAATGCTAGGTATGAAGAAAATTTCAGAATGGGAACAAGTTAAAATTATTAGACCTTTGTTAAGTTTTAAAAAAAATGATATTTTGAAGTACGTTAAAGAAAACAAATTATTTCATGTAAACGATTTATCTAACAAAAATCCACACTATGAAAGAGTTTATACAAGAAGCTTGATAATTTTGATTAAAGTTGAAACTGAAAAAAATATCGAAAAACTATTAAAAAATTTTTCTCATTTAAGTTTTAGATTATTATCATTAATCCAAAAAAAAATAGAAGGTTGGATAATAAATAATGTAAAGTTTTATGATCACGGTTCTATATCCATAGATTTTAATAAATTAAATAAATTTTATAATATAAGCCCTAAATTCTGTTCTTTGTTGATAGGTAAACTAATAAATAATGTTGGTGGCAAAACATTTTTACCTAAACAAAAGAAAATTTTGATCAAATTAAGTTCGCTGTTTAAAGAAAAAATGAATAAATTCACATTGGGAAATGTTATCTTATATGTAAAATTTGGCAAATTAAATATGATAAAAGAAGCAAGGAATTTATCTATAAATAATCATGTAAAAAAAGACATATTTCAATATTTTGATAATAGATTTATAATATTGAGTAAATTTGATGGTTATATACTTAATCCCAAAAAGTTAAATTTAAAAGTGGTAAACTTACATCATAGTTCAAAATTCTTTCAGTATTCAAATTTGATAAATAATTCATTACCTGTGTTAAAAACACTTGAAGGAAGACTTATTAAACCCTATTTAAGTATAGTGGATAAAAATAAAATAAAGGAAATAAAAAATTGTGACAAAGATTTTATGCTTTTTTTTGTAAAAGACATAGATTTTGTCTAATTAAATATTATGGGTAATTTTAGTAAAAATATAGCAGTTTGGATTGTAATTTCGCTCATTTTAATAGCATTATTTAATGTATTTGAAGGAAATTCAGACAGAGAAAATGGTAACGTTATTGCATACTCAGATTTTCTTCAAAGAATAGAAAATGGTGAAATTAAAGAAGTAAACATTGATGGAGATAAAGTAAGCGGCTCAACCAGTGATGGAAGACCTTTTTACTCGTTTATTCCAAAAGAAACTGAATTAGCAAATGAACTTTCTTCTAAGGGAATTAAAGTATTTTCTGAACCTCCAGAATCTTCAATGCCTGGGTTTTTATCTGTTCTAATTTCTTGGTTTCCAATGCTTTTATTTATCGGAGTATGGATCTTCTTTATGAGACAAATGCAAGGTGGTGCAAGAGGCGCGATGGGTTTTGGGAAATCAAAAGCAAAACTTTTAACTGAGCATAGGGATAAAATTACTTTTAAAGACGTTGCTGGTATTGATGAAGCAAAATCTGAATTAGAAGAAATTGTAGAATTTCTAAAAGATCCAGAGAAGTATCAAAAATTGGGAGGTAAAATACCCAAAGGAGTTTTATTAGTTGGTCCCCCAGGAACAGGTAAAACTTTGTTAGCAAAGGCTATTGCTGGAGAAGCGGGTGTTCCCTTTTTTACAATATCAGGATCTGATTTTGTAGAGATGTTCGTAGGTGTAGGTGCTTCAAGGGTAAGGGATATGTTTGAACAAGGAAAGAAAAATGCTCCTTGTATTATTTTTATTGATGAAATTGATGCTATGGGAAGACATAGGGGTGCAGGCTTAGGTGGCGGTAATGATGAGAGAGAGCAAACATTAAATCAATTGTTAGTAGAAATGGATGGATTTGGTACAAATGAAGGTGTTATACTAATCGCTGCAACAAATAGACCAGACGTTTTAGATCCAGCATTATTAAGGCCGGGAAGGTTTGATAGACAAGTTGTAGTTCCAAACCCTGATATGATTGGAAGAGAGAAAATCTTAAAGGTTCATATGAAAAAAGTACCTTTAGATAAAGATGTTGAGCCAAGAATAATAGCTAGAGGAACTCCAGGTTTCTCTGGGGCAGATTTAGCTAACTTGGTAAATGAGGCAGCATTATTGTCTGCTAGAAAAGGTAAGTCTGCGGTTGGCATGCCAGAGTTTGAAGAATCCAAAGATAAAGTAATGATGGGTTCAGAAAGAAGATCGATGGTCATGACAGATAATGAAAGAAAATTGACAGCTTATCACGAAGCAGGTCATGCTGTAGTAGCAATTTATTCTCCTGCTAGTGACCCAATTCATAAAGCAACTATAATTCCTCGAGGAAGAGCTCTTGGTATGGTAATGAGGCTTCCAGAGGGAGATAGAGTTTCAATGCCTCTGAATAAACTTTATGCTGATTTAAGAGTTGCTTGTGGAGGAAGAATCGCCGAAGAGATTATTTTTGGCCCTGATCAAATAACGACTGGAGCAAGTTCAGATATAAGAATGGTTTCAGACATTTCTAGAAGAATGGTTACAGAATGGGGTATGTCAGAAAAACTTGGTTTTTTGGCGTACGATCCAAATGAACAAGAAGTATTTTTAGGAAGATCAGTTTCTCAGCAGAAGAATGTATCTGATCAAACTGCATCTATAGTAGATACAGAAATTAGAAAAATTTCTGACGGTGTTTATAAAGAAGCATCTCAAATTTTAAAGAAAAAATTTAAACAGTTAAAAGTGGTTGCTGAAGCTTTACTTGAATATGAAACATTAACTGGGGAAGAAATTAAAACCTTGTGCAAGGGTGGAAAAATTGTAATTAAAAAAGAAAAGAAAAAAAATATTTCTACACCTAAAGCAAAAAAATCTCAAAAAAGAGCAGGTATTCCAATTAGTTCGCCTGCAGGTACAATTGTTTCAAATGATAAAAGTTAATTAAGATCTGGGAGTTATTATTAGATTTTGTTAAAAATTAACAAATTAAATAATTTAATTTTCCCTCTTTTTTCATCTAAAAATGAAACTTATATATGTCCTGTGTTAGGTTCAAAGAATGATTTTGACACCTGTTATCAACTTGCTAAGGGCTGGAGATATTTTAAGTATTTAAATGTGATACAAAATATTTGTGGAAAATATTTTCAATCTGTAATATCAGTTGATGATTTTTTAATACAATCAAAAAAACATTCAGACATTTGTAAGAAAAAATCAGAGATCTTGATTGAGAAAATTACCAATCAAAGAAAATCCATTTCAAATCTGAATTTTTCTAAGTGCAATATTATGGGCATTATAAACATAACGCCGGATAGTTTTTTTACCTCAAGTCGAATAGAGAGTATTGATCAATTTAATAATAAAATAAATGACCTGAACAAATATAATATTGACATAGTTGATATTGGAGCTGAGTCTACTAGGCCTGGTTCAAGAGCAATTTCAGTAGAAGAGGAGTATTCGAGAATAAATAAATATCTAAATTATTTAGATAAATTAAATTTAAATGTGAAAATATCTTTCGATTCTCGTAATTATGAAACAATTAAAAAATGTTTAAATTCAAATATTTCAATTATTAATGATATCTCTGGGTTATCAGATGATAGAATAATTAAATTGGTTAAAAACAAAAATATATCTGTAGTAGTAATGCACATGCAAAATAAGCCAGAAAATATGCAATTGTATCCCAGTTATAATTTTGCTCCCATAGATATTTTTAATTTTTTTAAAGAAAGAATAAAGTATTTACTTAAATCAGGAATTAAATTGTCTCAAATTATAGTTGATCCAGGATTTGGATTTGGGAAAAGTCTTGAACACAATTTACATTTGATAAAATACTTACCTCTATTTCATTCATTAGGTGTTCCAGTATTAGTGGGATTAAGTAGAAAAGTTTTAATTGAAAACATTTCAAAAAATAAATTTGTTTATGATAAAGATGATAGTTTAATCTTTTCATCTCAGCATAGATTAGGAGGCTCTATATCTTTAGAATTAAATGCTTATAATAATGGAGCTCAAATTATTAGGACACATGATACTTTTGAGACGATGCAATCAATTTATTGTTCAGAAGCAGTTGATATAAATATATCTTAGGTTTAGTGTGGATAATGTTGATTAAGAGAAAAAAATGAATTTAAATGATAAATATATAAATAATGTTGAGAGATTATTTGGAACAGATGGCATTAGAGGAACAGTTAATGGAGACAAAATAAATGCTTTAATGGCAGTTAAAATAGCTATGGCTGCAGGGGAGTATTTTTATGGAAAAGCTGGAACAAAGCGTCCACGTGTTTTAATAGGAAAAGATACAAGGTTATCTGGGTACATGTTAGAACCAGCTCTAGTAGCTGGATTCACATCTTTAGGGATTGATTCTATAACTACAGGTCCATTACCTACGCCTGGTATAGCTCATCTTACAAATGTTTTAAGGTGTGATTTGGGGGTGATGATATCTGCCTCGCACAATCCTTATCAAGATAACGGTATAAAATTATTTAATGCCAATGGCTACAAATTAAGTGATAATGTTGAAAATGAAATTCAATTACTGTTAAAGAAAGGTCCTTCATTAGCAATCTCAGAAAACTTAGGAAGAGCAAGAAGAATGGAAGATGCTATTGGTAGATATATAGAATTTATAAAATCAATTTTAAATAAGAATGATAACTTATCAGAAATGAAAGTTGTTTTAGATTGTGGAAATGGCGCTGGATATAAAGTTGGCCCAGAAGTCATGTTTGAATTAGGCGCAGACATAATTCCAATTTCTATATCTCCAGATGGAACAAACATAAATGATAATTGTGGAGCGATGCATCCAAAAAAAATGGCAGATATGACTGTAAAGACTAATGCTTCAATTGGAATAGCTCTAGATGGGGATGCTGATCGCGTAATATTTTCTGATGAAAAAGGGAATTTAATTGATGGAGATCAGATAATTGGTGTTCTTGCAGAAAATATGAAATTTGAAAATCAATTAAATCATAATACCGTTGTTGGAACAGTTATGACTAATCTTTCTTTGGATTTACATTTATCTTCACTAGGATTAAATTTAAAAAGGGTTAATGTTGGGGATAGATATATATTAGATGAAATGTTAAAAAATAATTATAAATTAGGAGGTGAACCTTCGGGGCATGTCTTATTAACAGAGCATTCAAAAACAGGAGATGGATTGCTTACGGCAATAAAAATTATTTCATTGTTAAAGAAATCAGGTAAAAAAGCCTCAGAATTTTTGAGACCTTTTAAAATGACGCCATATAAAATTAAAAATATCAAAACAAATAATAAAAATATATTGAGTAATCCAAAAGTTATTGAAAAAATTAATTTATTTCAAAAGTCATTATTTGGAATAGGGAGAATTCTTGTGAGGCCTTCAGGAACGGAACCTTTAATTAGAATTTTGGTAGAATCTAAAGATGAAAACTTAATTGATAAATTTATTGATAAAACTTTAAAAATTCTTCAATTTGAAAAACCACCCAATGGTTGAAGTGGATATTAAACGAGTTCTAGTTATAGCTGGTTCAGATTGTTCTGGTGGCGCTGGTGTTCAGGCGGATTTAAAGACACTAACTTCATTTGGGGTTTATGGTATGTCAGCTATAACTGCATTAACTGCCCAAAATACTATGGGAGTCCATCAAATAGAAAATATATCTTTAGATTTTATAGAAAAGCAAATAGAAGTTTGTTTGTCTGATATTGGGGTAGATGCAATTAAAATTGGTATGGTTCACAAGGCAGAAATTTTTAATATTATTTATAATGCTTTAAAAAAATACAGTCTGATAAATCATAAGAAAATAAAAATTGTACTTGATCCAGTAATGTTTTCCAAAGGTGGTCAAGCATTACTAGAGAAAGAGGCAATTAGCTCATTGATTGAATTTATAAAAAAAACAGGTCCAATTTTAACGCCTAATATTCCCGAAGCAGAGTTGCTATCTAAAAGAAAAATAAATAATAAAAAAGAAATGATAGAAGCCAGTGAGGTTTTACTTAATATGGGGATAAATTCTTTAGTTTTAAAAGGTGGACATCTAGATTCAAATAAACTTATAGATATGGTTTTTTATGAACAGAATTACCATGAATTTAACTCTAAGAAAGTTATAACACGTCATACTCATGGAACCGGTTGTACATTGTCTAGTGCTATTGCTGCAAATATAGCAAAATCATTTAACCTTGTGAAATCTATGGAAATTGCACATAAATACGTCCTAAAGGGTATACAATCTGCTCCAAAATTTGGAAAAGGTCATGGTCCTATAAACCATTTTCAATAAATAAGTTAAATTAATAACTTTATTTGATTAGATATTATTTTTGAATTTTTACAACATTTTGATAGTTTAGAATTTTTATCAAAGATTTGTTATTTACTAAATTCTTTTCTTAATAAAATCTCCAAAAATAGTAAAATAGTGTAAACCAACTATTATCCATTTTAAATTTAAAAAAAATTTGTTCAGCTTAAGTTATTCATATCTTATTTTTTGTGGTTTATTTTTCAAGATTAATTTTTTATTTGCCCTTTAATTAATAAATTTTTTTTTAACATTTAATCTAGTTAGTAAATAGTTTTCTATGATTTGAAAATAAATTCATTTTAAAAGTAACTATTTAAGAATTTCTGAAAATACCAGTAGAGTGTTGAATTTAAGATTTGTGTATTAAAGATAATTTAATAATTCAAAGATGTGATCTGAATCTTATGTCATTTTTGCTACATAAATTATATAATTCTATATTTTAAGCTGATTGTTCATAAATACTTAAAAATTTTATTGACATTATTTTTAATAAATTTATTTAAGTATTGGGTGCTACATCCCAACATGTAGTAACATATTTATGAGGTTACCGTGCTTAGACCTGTTGTCAAGCCAACAAATAAAAATTTTTCTTCAGGTCCCTGTGCTAAAAGACCGGGTTGGAATGTTGAAATACTGAAAAAAGCAACTCTTGGAAGATCTCATAGAGCAGACGCATCTAGAAAAAAGCTATTTAAATTAATTAAATTAACTAAAGAAGTTTTAAGATTACCAAAAGATTATATTGTAGGCATAGTTCCAGGATCTGATACAGGCGCAGTAGAAATGTCTATGTGGAATTTTTTAGGGCCAAAGGCGGTTACATCTCTAGTATGGGATAGTTTTGGTGAAGATTGGTCTATAGATTTATCTAAACAATTGAGATTTACAAAGTTAAATATTATTTCTGCTGACTATGGAAAGCTTCCGGACTTATCTTCTATAAATTTTAACGATGATATTATTTTTAATTGGAATGGTACTACTTCAGGTGTACGTATCCCAAATACAGATTGGATACCAAGCGATAGAAAAGGTATAACAATCTGTGATGCTACTTCTGCTGCCTTTGCTATGGAAATAGATTGGACAAAGTTAGATGTGTCTACTTTTTCTTGGCAAAAATGTCTTGGAGGTGAGGCTGGCCATGGTATGTTAATTTTATCTCCTAAAGCAGTTAAAAGAATTAATAGTTTTGTACCATCATGGCCAATCCCGAAACTATTCCAATTAAGAAAAGGTCATAAATTAAATCTTGATATATTTAATGGTGCAACAATTAATACTCCTTCAATGCTTTGTGTTGAAGATTTTTTAGATTGCTTGGAATGGTCAAAAAATATTGGAGGTTTAAATATGTTGATAGATAGATCATTAAAAAATCTAGAAATAATTGAGCGTTGGGTAAAATCTTCATCTTGGATAGAATTTTTATCAGAAAAAAAAAATACAAACTCTTCGACATCAATCTGCCTTCAATTTTCAGATAAAAAACTAAACTATCCAAGCGCAGAATATAAAATAAAAATTAAAGATTTTATTGTTTCTATTTTAGAAAAAGAGAAGGTGGCTTTTGATATAGGTAGCTATAGATCAGCTCCTACGGGATTACGAATTTGGGGAGGTCCCACAGTTGAAACAAAAGATATAAAACTTTTAATCCCATGGATAGATTGGGCTTATGAAAAAGCGATTAAAAATATATAAATTAGGAGATTAAATGAGTAAAGTTCTAATTAGTGATAAAATAAGTGAATCCTGTATAAAAATTTTTCAAGAAAATAATATAAATGTTGATTACAGACCTGGTTTATCTCATTCTGATCTACTAAATATAATTTCAAAATATAATGGGCTTGCTATCAGATCTTCTACTAAGGTAACAAGTGAAATTTTAGAAAAAGCATCTAATTTAAGTATAATTGGTAGAGCTGGGATAGGTACAGACAATATAGATAAAAAAGCAGCTACAGAAAAAGGTGTTATAGTAATGAACACTCCATTTGGAAATGCGGTAACCACTGCAGAACATACAATTGCAATGATGATGTCTTTAGTAAGAATGATACCACTTGCAGATAAATCTACAAAAGAAGGGAAATGGGAAAAGTCAAAATTTAATGGTGTAGAGGTTACCAACAAAGTTCTTGGAATCATTGGTTGTGGAAATATAGGCCAGATTGTTGCATCAAGAGCAATTGGATTAAAAATGAAAGTCTTAGCATATGATCCATTTTTAAATGAAAAAAAAGCCCAAGATTTAGGAATTGAAAAAGCTGATTTAGATGAAGTTTTAAAAAAATCAGATATTTTAACTCTTCATACACCATTAACAGATGATACCAAAAATATAATTTCAGCAGATTCTATAAACAAGATGAAAAAAGGTGCTAGGATTATTAATTGTGCAAGAGGTGGTTTAGTCGATGAAGGTGCTTGCAGAGTGGCTTTAGAAAATGGTCATATTGCTGGCGCGGCTTTTGATGTTTTTACTCAGGAACCAGCGGAAAAAAATATTTTATTTGATGCGCCGAATTTTATAGCAACACCTCATCTGGGTGCATCTACTAAAGAAGCTCAAGAAAATGTTTCTATACAAATAGCTGAACAGATGTCAGATTTTTTAAATTCTGGCGCAGTGATAAACGCTTTAAACTTTCCCAATTTAACATCTGAAGAGGCACCTATTCTAAAACCCTATATAAATTTATCTTACTTATTAGGTTCATTTCTTGGTCAAGTTACTTATGAGGGTATAAAGAAGGTTAATCTTGAAATGGAAGGTAAAGCTGCAATTTTAAAAGATGAGCCAATACTTGCCAATCTTCTAGTTGGTATTTTAGAGACAAGTTCAGAAGTAGTAAATGGTGTTAACTCAAGAGATATTGCAATGAGTAGGGGAATAAATTTTTCTACAATAAAACACGAAAGAAGATGTGATTATGAAACACTTTTAACCATAACATTGGAACATGAAAAAGGTATAAGAACAATGTCTGGCACCCTAATTGGGGGTTATATGCCTAGAATAGTGAGTATTCAAGGTATTCCTATAGAATCGGATTTTCCAAAAAGTGCTTTATATTTAAGAAATTATGATAAGCCAGGATTTATTGGAGATTTGGGGAAAATGCTAGGTGAAAACAGAATTAATATAGCCTCTTTCCATTTAGGAAGAAGAGAAAAAGGTGGTGAAGCTATAGCTTTGATAGAGATAGATGGTAATATTACTAAAACAACTTTAGATGAAGTAAAAAAACTACCACAGGTTGTACGGGTTAATTCTGTTTATTTTAAATAAAATTTCAATTAAATTAAAATAGTTAATATTTTAATATGATTTTAAGGAAAATTGATTGCCTAAAATAATTAGAAATAAAGCTTTGTTGCCTGCTGGATTTTCAGATATTTTATATCCTAAATCTCAGAAACAGTTTGTAATCGTAGAAAAGATATTAGAATTTTTTTCAAATTATAGTTATTTACGAGTTAGTCCTCCCCTAGTGGAGTTTGAAGAAACTTTACTTTCAGAAGGTCCTGGCTTCGTTTTAAAAGAAAACTCATTCAGGATTATGGATCCTATAACAAAAAAAATGATGGCCATAAGGTCGGATATGACAACACAAATTTCAAGAATATCTTCAACTAGAATGTCGCATTATCCTAGACCGCTAAGATTGTCATATTCAGGAGATGTATTAAGGGTAAAATCAACTACGCTAAATATGGATAGACAAATAACCCAAGTTGGGGCAGAAATAATCGGAAAGATAAGTGACGCATTAGAATCTGAAATTATTTTAATTAGTTTAAAAACATTAAATTCTTTAAAAATAAAAAACCTTTCTATTGATTTAAATTTTCCAAAATTAAGAAATAAATTGTTAAATAAATGTCCAAAATATTTATTACCTAAAGTAACACAGGCAATAGAAAGAAAAGATTTAATTTTTTTAAAAAAAAATAACTTTCCAAATAAAGTAGATATTTTAAATCTTATGGAAAATTTTGGTTATTTTGATAGTAGAAGCAGTTATTTAAAAAAATTGACAAAAATTAATCAAAAAAATAAATCTATCATTAATCTTATTAAAATTGCAGAAAAAATTAAAAAAAATTTTGTGGATATTAATATCATTATTGACCCACTAGAGAGTAATCCTTTTAATTATCATGATGGAATGACCTTCACCGTTTTTTCAAAATCAATAAGAGGTGGAATAGCAAAAGGTGGCACTTATAAAACAATAGCAGGAGAAAAAGCTACAGGCGTTTCAATTTATACAGAATTAATTAAAAATACTCCTGAGTTGTTACTTAAAAAAAATCATTTAGTAATTAATAGTATTGATTTTAACGATGCAGAAAAGTATATAAGTAAAGGATTTCAAATAATTTTTTCAGAGGAATTAAATGAAAATAATTATAATAAAATTGCTAAAAAAATGAATTGTAATTATGTGTTAATAAATAAAAATTTAATAAAGATCGAGTAATCACTTATGTCAAATGTTATAGTCATTGGAACACAATGGGGAGACGAAGGAAAAGGAAAAATTGTAGATCTTTTATGTGATAAAGCGGAAGTTATAGTTAGATTTCAGGGCGGACATAATGCTGGTCACACTTTAGTTATAGGTTCAAAGGAATTCAAGTTGTCTTTATTGCCAAGTGGGATCATTAGAGATGACAAGGTTTCAGTAATTGGAAATGGTGTGATTGTAGATCCAATTCACTTGGTAAAAGAACTAAAAGATATTCAACTTAAACATGTAAATATTACCTCAAATAAGTTAATTCTATCTGAAAGCTGTTTCTTAATACTTCCGATACATAAATATATTGATAATCTTCGAGAAAGCGTTAATTCAGATAAAAAAATCGGCACTACAGGAAGAGGCATAGGGCCTGCTTATGAAGATAAAGTTGGAAGAAGAGGTTTAAAAATTTCTGATTTTTCTAATAAGGAAAATTTTAAAGAAAAAATTAAAAAAATTTATGATTTTCATAATATATGGATTAAATTTTATGAAGGAGTAGAACATCCATTTGAAACAGATTTAGAGCAAATTACAAACGCATTACGAGAATTACAAACTTATGTTGGCAATACCTGGGTATATTTAAATCATTGTGTAAAAGAAGATAAAAATATATTATTTGAAGGTGCTCAAGGTACCTTTTTAGATGTTGATTTTGGAACTTATCCTTTTGTTACTAGTAGTAATACTATTTCAGGAAACGCAACTGTTGGAACTGGGGTAGGCCCAAGTCATTCATTTTATTCACTTGGAATTACAAAAGCTTATACTACAAGAGTAGGAAACGGCCCTTTCCCAACAGAAGAAAAAGGACAATTGGGTGAGTTACTTGCATTAAAGGGAAAAGAAATTGGTACAGTAACTGGAAGAAAAAGAAGGTGTGGTTGGCTAGATGTTGTTTTACTAAAACAAGCTATTAAAATTTCTGGAATTTCTGGACTTGCATTAACTAAACTTGATATTTTAGATGATTTTGATCACATAAAATTGTGTGTAGGATATAAAATAGATAATAAAGAAATAGATTATTTTCCTGCAAATGAGCAAGAGCAAAAAAAAATAAAACCTATTTACAAAATATTTTCTGGTTGGGATACCAAAACTTTTGGATTAACGAACTATGAAAAATTACCCAATAAAGCAAAATTATTTTTGAAAGAAATTGAAAATTTGGTTGAATGCAAAATAGATATTATTTCTACTGGACCTGACAGAGATCACACCATAATTATAAAGAAATTTTTTTAATTAAATTATTTTTAATTCTTTTGCTTTTTTTTTCATTTCTTCTTGAAGTTTTTCAAAAGCCCTTGTTTCTATTTGTCTTATTCTTTCTCTACTAACTTTATATTCTTGTGAAAGTTCTTCTAAAGTTTTTGGAGTTTCTAGTAACCTTCTTTTAACAATTATATCTTTTTCTCTATGTTTTAAAGATTCTAAACATTCAATCATTAATTTTTTCTTTTTACTAATTTCTTCATTATAGGAAAATATTTGTTCTTGATTTTCTCTTTCATCAGACAGTAAATCTTGCCATTCTCCTCCATCACCCTCTGTTCTGCTAATAGGCGAGTTCAAAGACTGATCATGATTGGTCATTCTACGGTTCATGTCTATTACATCTTCTTTAGAAACATTTAATTTATTTGATATTAGGTCTACATGTTCTAAATCCATGTCACCATCTTCTATGGCGTTAATTTTGCTTTTAATTTTTCTTAAATTAAAGAATAACTTTTTTTGACTTGCTGTAGTACCTAATTTTACTTGAGACCAACTTCGTAAAACAAATTCTTGAATAGCGGCTTTAATCCACCACATAGCATATGTTGCAAGACGGAAACCACGTTCAGGATCGAATTTCTTTACAGCATGCATCATGCCAATATTACCTTCAGCAATTAAGTCAGCTACTGGTAACCCGTAACCTCGATAACCCATAGCAATTTTGGCCACTAATCTTAAATGAGATGTAACTAATTTATGTGCAGCTTTTCTATCTCCTTTTTCTTGCCAGGCCGATGCTAACATATATTCTTCATCTTTTTCCAACATTGGAAATTTTCTTATTTGGCTAAGATATCGTCCTAGATTATTATCAGAAGATAAACTAGGTAATTGTACACTACTATTCATAATATATTGATATAAGGATTTTTTTTAATTTTTCAACAAAAATTATTAAATTAGTGATTTGATTAGATTTTCAATATCTTTGGGAAAGTTTGATTCAAATTTCATTAATTTTTTTGTAATAGGGTGCTCAAATGAAATTTTAGAAGAATGCAAAGCCTGTCTTTGAAATAATTTGCATACGTTTAAATTATATATTTGATTATTTGATAAATTTTTATTAATTGAAACTTTTTTCCCATATATTTTATCCCCAATTAAATGGTGACCAGAATAAGCCATATGGACTCTAATTTGATGGGTTCTTCCTGTTTCTAATTTACATTCTATTAAACTTATGACATTAGAAAAAGTTCTCAAAAACTTCCATTTAGTAATTGCTCTTTTTCCAGTCTCCGTAACAGACATTTTTTTTCTATCAACTTTTGATCTCCCAATTGGTTTATCAACGTTTCCTAAAAAATTTGGTAGCCCCCAAACTAGTGCATTATATCTTCTATCTAAATCACGATTTTGAAACATTTTTACAAGATTAATATGAGCAATTTCTGATTTCGCTACAACCATTAAACCAGATGTGTTTTTATCAAGCCGATGTACTATTCCAGGCCGTTTTACTCCACCAATACCCGATAAAGAATTCTTGCAGTAATATATTATTCCGTTAACCAACGTTCCTGACTCATTTCCTGGGGCAGGATGTACTACTAATCCTGATTGTTTATCAATTACTAACAAGTCTTTATCTTCATAGATTATATTTAACGGAATTTTCTCTGGTTTTGGTTCAGGATGAATAGGTTTTGGAAACTTAATACAAATTTCATTTTCATCTCTCAAAATATAAGAAGGGTCAGTAATTAAATTATTATCAATAAGCACATTACCATTTTGAATAAGGTTTTTGATTCTTGTTCGAGAAACATTTATATTTAATTCTGTTAAAGGTTGTTCTTGGTTAATTGGATTTAATATGTTAATGCTTTCTACAATCCATTTGTCAATCCTTTTGTATGACAACGGATAATTTTTTATTTTAAGATATATTGTGTTAAATTCTGTCATGTTTAAAAAGTTAAATGTATCAAACTCTTCTAATTTTGATAAACCAAATTTTAAGTTTTTAAAGTTTATAACTATAATTTTAGCAATTCTTATATTAATATGCTTATTTTTATTAGTTTTTGGATTTATAAAAAATTATAATAAAATTGCTTCAAAAACAAATGTTATAAATAAGGTTCAGATGATGGATGAAATGGAGATCTTTCAACCTGAAAACAGTCAATTGATATCATCATCATTAGGTGGGGATGGAAAATTATTATTAAGATATCAAGCTGAAGGGAATAACGTTATTATTATCATTGATACAAGTAGAAAAATTATTTTAAAAAAAATTTTTCTTAGAAATGGTAAAGGATGGAAAATTAATTAATACTTTAAAAATATGAAACTAAAACCTATTTTGTGTGGGACTGATACATTAAGTACAGTAACTAAAGAAATAATGGAATCTATTGTTATTTCAGGTAATACTGCTTCAAATCCGTACGGTGATGATATTTTTACAAAGAAATGTAGAAGTACCATAAAAAAAATTTTTGAAAAAAATGACTTAGAAATTTTCCCTACTATTACGGGAACTGCATCAAATTCTCTTGCAATTTCAACAATTTGCAATTCCCAAGGTGGTATTATTTGTCACGAAAATTCTCATATAAATAAAGATGAATGTGGTGCCCCTGAGTTTTTTTCAAATGGAGGAAAACTTATAACAATAGAGTCAAAAAATGGTAAATTAAATTCTTTAAAAATAAAAAACAAACTTAATTCTTTTGACAAAAAATCAGATTATAAAACAATAATTCAAGGAGTTTCTGTTACCCAATTAGCTGAAAACGGTACTGTATATACGTTTGAAGAATTAAAAAAAATAGGTGATTTTTGCAAAAGTAATAACTTATTTCTTCATATGGATGGAGCCAGATTTTCTAATGCATTAGTTTATTTGAAAAAAAGTCCTGCAGAAATTACATGGAAGTTAGGAATAGATTGTTTATCCTTAGGAGCTACAAAAAATGGAGCTTATGCTGCAGAAGTAATTATTTTTTTTAACAAAAAATTAATTAATAATTTTAAATATCAACAAAAAAGGACTGGACATGTATTACCTAGGATGAAATTTATTTCAAATCAGTTAAATGCATGGTTAAAAAATAATCATTGGTTGAGTTTAGCAAAAAAAGCAAATAACAATGCTAAAGAATTAAGAAAAGTTTTAAAAAAATCGAGTGAAATAAAGTTTATATATCCAACTCATGGAAATGAAGTTTTTGTTGAAACAACAGAAAAATATTTAAATAAAATTAATTATGTAAAAATTTTTCCAAAATTATGGGAGAGAAAAAAAGATAACAAAGTTGTTTTACGTTTTGTAACTTCATATGAGATGGGTAAAAATATTATTAACGAAATAGATGCAAGATTAAAAATTTTGAAACAGATAATTTAAATCTGAATATTTATATATTAAATTTTCTAAGGGAAAAGATAAATATCCAATAGCATCAAATCCATTAAAAAGGGGAAGAAGATAAAATCTTGTCATAAAAAACAACCAAGCGAGGTAAATTGATATTAATTGTTTTGGAAGAAAAAAGGGAGTAAATTTATCAAAATATTTAGTTATTGAATTTATAAAATTGAAATAATAACTTATTAATTTAATTTTTGTTTGTTCAATAAAAAAAAGACTTAATATAAAACCAAATATGAGAAGCCACATAATTATTCCAAAAGCATAATCAAGTAAAATTATCCAGAAAGGAAATTGTTCAAGCATCTTTATCTTTCATTTGAAAATTATCCAAAAACTTTTTAAAATTTCCCTTATATTTTCTCAACAAATTTATAGTCTCTGATTTTTGTGTTTTGATTAAAGAAATTTTTTCAATTTGAAGATCTAAAATAGTAAGGTCTTTAGAATACATTTTCCAAATAACATTAACTTCATGTTTATCTTCATTTTTTAACAAACCTTTTACATAAATCAATTTTTCTCCTCTTTTTTCTATTTTTTTATGAATAAAATTCATTGTTTTTAGTTTATTTGTATGTAAATTAATAGAATGTAATATTTTTGAAAATAGTAATTTCTTATAATTTAATTGCTCTTTCTTACTTGCCTTTTTCCAATATCTTCCTGAAGTTGCTCTAGCCATAAAATCAAGGTTTAAGTATGTTAACAACTTATCTTTATTTGCTATAATGTCATTTTTATTTTCTTTG
>MDSW01005479.1_pt1 | contig 16575 bp, 19 predicted proteins | sample 811171 | NCBI WGS metagenome assembly MDSW01 (sample SAMN05326641, study PRJNA326480) | marine metagenome | isolation source: seawater | place: Atlantic Ocean: North West | collected 2012
AATTCAGTACCGACAAAATTATTATCATACCATAATATGGAATTTCTTTTTTCAGCTCCCCATTGATAATTTCTAAAAATAACCATAGTAATATTTGGCCATTCTTTTCTATTACATGATGTCATTTCCGACATACTAATTCCAAAAGCTCCATCGCCGGCAAAACCCACTACTGGTGTATCTGGACAGCCTATCTTCGCTCCTAATATAGAGGGGAAGCCATATCCACATGGACCAAAAAGACCTGGGGCTAAATATTTTCTTCCTTTTTCAAATGTTGGATAGGCATTGCCAATAGCGCAATTGTTTCCAATATCACTGGAAATAATTACATCTTCAGGCAAGCCTGCTTGTATTGCTCGCCATGCCATCCGAGGTGACATTCTATCAGGATCTCTTTCCCTTGAATCTTTATTCCAACTAGTCCCTTCATCATCTTCCTCATGATCTAAACTTGTAAGAGTTTGGAGCCAAGCTGACTTAGTTTGGTGTATCAATGCTTTTCTTTGTTCTCTTCCATTATCACCAGCAGATGAATTTAATTGAGATAGTAATTGTTGTGCTACTAATTTTGCATCACCACAAATTCCAACAGATATTTTTTTTGCTAAACCTATGCGATCAGAATTTATGTCAACTTGAATTATACTTGCTTCCTTAGGCCAATAATCAATACCGTATCCTGGTAAAGTCGAAAATGGATTAAGTCGTGTACCCAAAGCAAGCACTACATCTGCTTTTGAAATAATTTCCATGGCTGCTTTAGATCCGTTATAGCCTAATGGACCAACCGCTAAAGGATGTTTTCCAGGAAAACTATCATTATGTTGATAACCGCAAGCAACAGGTGCATCTAGTTTCTCTGCAAGTTTAACACAATCTTCTATTGCATCAGCTAAAATAACTCCTGCACCAGATAGGATAACTGGAAATTTTGACTTTGATAAAAGTTCTGCTGCTTGTTTTATAGCTTGTGATCCTCCAGCTTGTCTTTCCATTCTTATTATAGAAGGTAATTCTACGTCGATTACCTGAGTCCACATATCTCTTGGCACATTGATTTGAGCTGGAGCAGAGCCTCTAATGGCTTTCTCAATAACTCTATTTAGTACCTCTGCCATTCTTGATGCATCCCGAACCTCTTCTTGGTAACAAACCATGTCTTTAAATAAATTCATTTGCTCTACTTCTTGAAATCCTCCTTGACCTATAGTTTTATTTGCTGCTTGAGGGGTTACTAAAAGCATTGGAGTATGATTCCAATAAGCTGTTTTTATTGGTGTTACAAAACCAGTTACTCCTGGTCCATTTTGAGCAATACACATTGCCATTTTACCAGTAGATCTAGTATATCCATCAGCAATGAGGCCACCATTAGATTCATGGGCTACATCCCAAAAAGTTATACCAGCTTTTGGAAATAAGTCAGATATAGGCATAAAGGCTGATCCAATTATTCCAAAAGAATGTTTTATACCATGCATTTGCAAGACTTTTACAAAAGCTTCCTCTGTTGTCATTTTAGCCATATCTTAATATCTCCTCATTTATCGTAATTTTTTAAATTTTTTATTATCTATATAGACTTTATTCTGTTTAATTCTAATTTTCGATTATAATATTATACATAGATTATCTACTTAAATTTATGGCTAAAGCAAATAAACCAAATCTAGCTCCTCAAATAAATGATAATTTTCCTAGTGAGAAAATTAATATTAATCTTAAAGGACAAGAAATCATTAAATATTTTGCAAAAAACCTTCCACATAAACCTGGTGTATATCAAATGGAAGATGATAAAGGAGAAATACTTTATATTGGTAAAGCTAAAAATTTAGCAAAAAGAGTAATTAATTATTCTTCTATTAACAACCTCACTAGACGTCTTCAAAGAATGGTCAGTTTAACGAAAAATATGAATTTTTCTGTTACAAATACTGAAATTGAAGCTCTTTTATTAGAATGCAATCTAATAAAGAGACACAAACCAAAATTTAATATTATTTTGCGAGATGATAAATCTTTTCCATATATTCTAATTAATCAACAGTATGAATATCCAAGAATACAAAAATATAGAGGTACAAAAAAAATAAAAGGCAATTATTTTGGGCCATTTGTTTCACCTTCAGTAGCTGATTTTACTTTATTATCGTTACAAAAAGCTTTTTTATTAAGAAGCTGTTCTGATACGATTTTTAAAAATAGAAAAAGACCTTGTTTATTGTATGACATTAAAAGATGTAGCGCTCCTTGCGTTAAATATATTTCTAAAAAACAATATTCTGAAACTATTTATGAAGCAAAAAAATTTCTATCAGGAAATACCAAATCAATAGAAAAAAAACTTAATAAATTAATGATAGAGGCCAGCAATAAACAAATGTTTGAAGAAGCTAGTAGATTACGTGATAGAATTAAATCTATTAATCAAATTCAAAAATATCAATCAGTATATGTAAAGGATATGCGTAATATAGATATTTTTGCAATTAAACTTATTGAAGGCAAAAGCTGCATTCATGGTAAATTTTATCGCAACGGAAGTAATTATGGTAATAAGTCTTTTTTTCCTATTCACGATATTCATTCATCTGAAGAAGAAATATTTGAATCTTTTCTCTATCAATTTTATTTTGATAAAGAGCCACCTCCAAAAATATTAGTGAATTGTAATCCCAAAAAATTTAAAAATGTGGAAAAAATCTTAAATTCAAAAAATAAAATAAAAATAAAAATTTTACAACCACTGTCTGGTGAAAAATATAAACATCTTTTATTGGCTGAAAAGAATGCAAAAGAAAGTATAAAACTAAAAAAAGCAAGCTTACAAAATCATTTAAAGTCATTAAAAAAATTACAAAAACTTCTAAAATTACAAAGTCTGCCTAACCGCATTGAAGTTTATGATAATAGTCACACATTTGGAAAAGAGTCAGTAGGTGTAATGATAGTTGTAGATAGAGAGGGTTTAAGTCAAAAAAATTATAGAAAATATAATATTAAATATGATTTGAATAAAACTTCAAATATTGATGATTATTATATGCTAAAAGAAGTAATGAATCGAAGATTCAAAGTTGAAAATTTAGAAAATGGTATTTATCCTGACATTATAATAATTGACGGAGGAAGAGGTCAATTTAACTCAGTTAAAACAATATTAGATACAAAAAAAATTTATGACATTGCTCTTCTAGGTATTTCAAAAGGAAAAAATAGGAATGCTGGAAGGGAAATAATTCATTTAGATAATCAAAATTTAGTATTAGCTCCAAATAATGATCTACTATTTTTTATACAAAGAATTAGAGATGAAGCACATCGATTTGCTATTACTGCTCATAGATCAAGAAGAAATAAAAAAACTCTAGATAGTGTTTTTCAAGAATTAGAAGGAATAGGACCAAAAAGAAAAAAAATATTATTAATGCATTTTGGTTCTGTTGAAAAAATAAAAAATGCTTCTAAAAAAGACCTAGAAATGGTTGTTGGGGTCCCAAAATCAATAATTAACAAAGTTTATGACTTTTTTCATGGTCATTAAATTAAACTTAGTCTAAAAAATTATTAGATGAAATTAAATATTTCTAATATTCTTACAATATCACGTATTGTAGTAATACCAGTCATTGTAGCTTGTATTTATTTAAAAAGTCCTTGGTATGGTTGGATCGCATTTATTTTGTTTTGTGTGGCGAGCATAACTGATTATTTTGATGGATATTTGGCAAGAATTAGAAATGAAGTTTCAAATTTAGGAACTTTTTTAGATCCCATAGCTGATAAACTTTTAGTTGCAGCTGTTATATTAATATTAACCTCTAAAGAAGTAATAGCAGATTGGGAAACTATACCCGCCTTAATAATACTATTAAGAGAAATTGCAGTCTCGGGTTTAAGAGAATACTTAGCAGGAATTAAAGTGAGTGTTCCAGTATCTAAAATTGCTAAATTAAAAACTTCTCTTCAGCTAATAGCCTTAGCTATACTAATTTTAAGTGAAAGCGGAATTTCAATTATTCCAATTTTATTTTTAGGAAAAGTAGCATTATGGAGTGCAGGCATATTAACACTTTATACTGGATACGATTATTTAAAATCAGGATTTAAACATTTATAAATGAAAATTAAATATTTTGCTTGGCTAAAAAATATAACAGGAATAGAGTTTGAAGATATTTCTAATGAAAATATAAAAGATATCAATTCTCTTAAATTTTATCTTGCTAAAAAATATCCTGATCTAAAAAAATACATAATAGAAGATGATATAATCCGTGTAGCTATAAATTTAAAATATAGTTCAAGTAATCAAAAACTTAATTCAAGTGATGAGATTGCTATATTTCCTCCAGTAAGTGGTGGTTAATGATAAAAATTCAAAAAGAAAATTTTGATATTGAAAATGAAATAAATTTAATCAAATCAAAACATAATAATATAGGAGCAGTATCAACTTTTGTTGGTTTTGTTAGAGATAATAATAAAGATAAGGTTGTAAAATCTATTGATTTAGAAGTTTACAAAGAAATGGCTTGCAGAACTCTTCTGGATATTTGTGATGAAGCAAAAAAAAAATGGGGACTCATTGACACTTTAGTAATTCACCGATTTGGTCCCTTAAAAGTAAATGAAAAAATAGTTTTAGTTGCAACTTTTGCAAAACATAGAGCAGATAGTGAGGCTTCATGTAGTCACATAATGGAATATTTAAAAAAAGATGCTCCTTTTTGGAAAAAAGAATTTTATAAAAAAGATTTTAACTGGCTATAAAACTATAAAGTTGAATTAACTAATTGGGTAAAATCATTCATTAATTCATAACCAGTAGTATTATTACCAACATTATAGGAAATATTATCAATCGATTTAATTGGAGTTATTTCAGCTGCTGTGCCTGTTAAAAATGCTTCATCATAGCTAGAAATTTCAGTTGGCATAATATGTTTTTCTATCAAATTAAAACCTTTAGTTTTGACTATTTCTATTACTGTTTGTCGAGTAATTCCATTTAAAAAACAATCAGGAATTGGGGTATAGATTTCATTATTTTTTATAAAAAATATATTTGCTCCAGTACCTTCAGCAACATAACCTCTATAATCTAACATCAGCGCATCATTATAACCTTTTTCTTCAGCAAATTGTTTAGACATGGTACAAATAATGTATGGACCTGATGCTTTTGCTTCATATGGTGCGGTATCAGGAGCAGGTCGTTTCCACGGTGAGGTTATAAGAGATAATCCTTTTAATCTGTCCTCTTCATTAAAATAAGAATGCCAGTCATCCCATGCAGCAATAGCTACATGTATATCAGCATTATTGGTTGATAAACCCATCTGTTGACCACCTCTCCATACGATTGGCCTAACATAACAATTTTCAAAATTCATTTTTTTTATTAACTCACTTTTTGCTAATTCAATTTCACTTGGAGAATAAGGAATTTTAATACCAATTATTTCAGCAGAACGAAAAAGCCTATCTGTATGCTCTTTTGATTTAAAAATTTTACCTTTATAAGCTCTTTCTCCTTCAAAAGCAGCGCTTGCATAATGAAGTCCTTGAGTAATGATATGTGAAGTGGCTGATTTCCAGGGCACAAATGCTCCATTCATCCATATCCAGCCATCTCTTTTATCAAAAGCTTTACTCATCAATAATCACTATTTTTTAATATTTTAATGACAAGTGACTACCAGTGATGCATAATTAAGTCAATATGACTGACCTAAATAAATTATTAAATCCCATTTTTTTAAGTGATAAGGAAATTCGTAAGATTATTGAATTAATTTTCTTCTCTTATAGAGAATTTACCTTGGGTCCTGACGAATTATTAGAGAAATTAAATTTTGGACGTGCTCATCACAGAGTAATATATTTTGTGGGAAAAAGAAAAAATCTAACAATTAGAGATTTGCTTAAAATACTCCAAATTACTAAGCAAAGTTTGTCAAGAGTTCTAAATCAACTTGTTGAAGAAAAATACATATTAGTTTCAACTGGTAATGACAAAAGAACTAAAAACCTTTCATTAACTAAAAAAGGAATCAATTTAGAAGAAAAATTATCGAATATACAAATTTCAAAAATAAAAAAAGTTATCAAAAATAAAAATGAATCTGAAGTTTATGCTTTTAAAAAAATTTTATATGATATGGTAGATAATAAAAATCAGATTATATTTAATGAATTAAATAAATAAATTATTTATGACTAAAAGTATATTGATAGTTGATGATGATAAAAGATTGAGAGAACTTTTAGAAGATTATTTATCAGAAAAAAAATTTAATGTTTATTTATGTGACGATTTTGACTCTTCAAAAAAAATATTAGAGTATTTAATTTTTGATTTAATAATAGTAGATAGAATGATGCCATCAGGCGATGGCATAAACTTAATAAAGATAATAAAAAGTATAAATAACACTCCTGTCATTCTATTAACTGCTATGGGTGAATCAGAAAACAAAATTGAAGGACTAAAAATTGGAGCAGATGATTATGTCTCTAAGCCCTTTGAACCTGAAGAACTTTATTTGCGTATTAATAAATTATTAAATTTATTTGAAAATGATAATTTAAAAAATAATAAAATCGTTTTTGGAGAATTTACATACAACCTGACTGAACTACAACTTAAGAAGAAGAATAATATCATTTATTTAACTGAAAGTGAAAATAACCTTTTAATCAAACTTATTGATAAAAAAAATAATATTGTTTTAAGAGAAGAATTAGCAAATAGTGATTATGATGAGAGCGAATTAAGAAAAGTAGATGTTCAGGTTACTAGATTAAGACAAAAAATAGAAACCAACCCTAAACAACCTCATTTTATTAAAACTATAAGAGGCAAAGGATATAAATTAATTTGTAATTAAATATGATATATAAAAAGCTTATACCCTCCTCTCTTCTTGGCAGATTCCTAATAATTGTTTTTGTGCCAATATTGACTATTGTGATTTTAACAACTCTAATTTTTTATCAAACGTCCTGGAATATTATAAGTAAAAGATTAACACAATCTGTAGTTGCAGATATTAATGTCGTTATAAAACTAATTGATCAAAATCTAAAACTTAAAGCAATTAGTATAGCAAAAGAAGATTTTAAAATGGATGTCATATATAAAAAGAATACAAATCTTAATCCTCTTTCTTATAAAAAACAGCGAGGAATTCTTTCTAAAAGACTTCAACAACAATTAAATGAATTAGAAAGACCCTATTTTTATGATATTAGCAATTTAAATAAGGGAGCAATCATTGCTCTTCAAATTAATAAAGATTTATTGATTATAACTGTTAATAAAGATAGACTTTATAGTGAATCTGCTTTTGTATTTTTATTATGGATGTTTTTTGCATCATTAATATTATTAATTTTAGCTTATTTTTTTATGAAGGGTCAAATTAGGCCATTAAAAAGACTAGCTATAATAGCTGAAGCATTTGGAAGAGGTTTAGATGCACCTGAATTAAAAGGATCAGGATCACTAGAGATTAGACAAACTACCAATGCATTCAATCAAATGCGTACTAGAATTAAAAGATTTTTAAAACAAAGAACTGATATGTTAGCTGGGGTTAGTCATGATTTAAGAACGCCTCTTACTAGAATGAAATTACAAATTTCTCTAATGAAAAATGAGAATGAAAAAAAAGAACTAGAAAATGACATAAATGAAATGACAGCTATGCTTAATAGTTATGTAAATTTTGTTAAAGGAGAAACTCCTGAACCGATCGAAAGTATAGATCTAAAAAATTTGATTAACACTATTTGTAAATCAAATTCATCACCAGATCTAAATATTACTGTAAATGATGAAAAGAATATTGTAACCTCAGGTAGGCCTATACAAATTAAACGAGCGCTTCAGAATATTATTGATAATTCAAAAAGATATTCTTCAGAAATTAACATACGATTAAGCATTAAAGATGATAATTATTTTATAATAATTGCTGATAATGGCCCTGGAATTCCTGAAAAAAATTTAGAAGATGTTTTTAAGCCTTTTTATACCCTTGATCCTTCTCGTAACAAACTAAAAGGTGAAAGTGGACTAGGATTAACAATAGCCCGTGATATCATACGGTCTCATGGTGGAGAAATAAAATTATCTCACTCTAAAATGGGTGGTTTAGAGACAACAATTAATCTTCCTCTTTGAATTAATATAACCTTTTTCCATTTTTAATTTTAAAATTTGGTAAAACTAAAACTGGTTCATTTTTTTCATCTGGAACTCCTAAAACTAAAACTTCAGAAATCATTTTTCCTATTTGTTTAGGCGCAAAATTAACTACTGCTAAAATTTGTTTATTAACTAATTCATCTGCAGAATAGTTAGATTGAAGTTGAGCAGAGCTTTTTTTAATGCCAATTTTTTCACCAAAATCTATGGTTAAAATAATGGAAGGTTTTTTTAACTCATTATTGACTTCAGCAGTTAGTACAGTTCCTACACAAATTTTTACTTTAAGAAAATCATCAAAAGAAATTTCATTCATATTATTTTCTATGTTAAAAATTTAATTATTGAAGTAGCTTTTTCTAAATTATTATCTAACGCTGTCATAGTTTTTTCTAGTGACGAGGTTTCATCTTTCATCCAAACAAGAAAGCTGGACAAATATATTATAAATACACCTTTTATCATTATTTTATCTATAATCTTTTTTGAGCTTAAATTAGTATATTCAATCATTATTTCAACACTACTTAGAATATCAGGCAATAAAAATATAACTTGATTTGGTTTTTTTTTAAAAGAGTTAAAAATAGAAATAATTCCTTTACGATGTTTTTGAAGAATATCAAACCTCATCATTAATACCTCAAAAATCATATCTTTATTATTGCTTTTTTCTATGTTTTTGGAATTTAAAGATAAAACGAAATCAAAATATTGATTAATTAAAGTTAATATATCTTGTTTACTATTAATTATTTTATCAAAAGATTTAATTTTAGATTTTTTTTTAATTTCTTTTATAGTAACTTTATCCCATCCCTTAATTTTTAAAATATTTAGAGCATCAATAGCAATTTTTTTTTTATTTATATTCACTAAATTATTTTCCTAATTGAATAGATTTTTTATAGGCTGCCTTTACAACTTTATTAAAAATATCATGAAGGATTTTTTTGTTTTTAAATTGTTTTAAACCTGCTTCTGTAGTACCTCCTTTAATAGCAATATTATTTGCTAATAATGAAGAAGGTTTTTTTTCTTTTAAAAGTAGCAATATTGATCCTAAAAAAGTTTGGTGTATCAGTTTTTTAGTTTCTTTTTCTCCTAATTTAAGTTTAATTGCTGCTTTCTCAAATGCATCAATAAGCAAAAAAACATATCCTGGTCCACTTCCAGAAATTGCAGTAACTTTATTAATATCTGATTCTTTTTTTAACCATAAAGTCTCTCCTACATTTAAAAACATTGTATCAACTATTCTTTTATTTTTTTTAGAAACTTGTTTATCAGCAAACAAACAAGTCATTCCTTGATTAATTAAAGAAGGCATATTAGGCATTACTCTTATCAATTGAGAAGGCTTTAATATATATTTTTTAAAAAAGTTAATTTTCTTACCTGCAATAATACTTATAAAAATTGTTTTTGGTTTGAAATTAAAATTTTTAATATCTTTCATAACATCCTCTATTACTTGTGGCTTAACAGCGAATATAACAATACTTATCTTTTTTGAATCTTTGACTTCATGGATACTTTTGTATGCTTTTACTTTAGTTTTAAATTTTTTATTAACTCTTTTATATTGATGTGGATCGACAACTACAAAAGAAAAATTAGTATTAGATGACCAGGATTTTAATAGTGCTGACCCCATATGACCACAGCCGATTAATAAAATTTTATTCATTCTTTATGAATAAAATATAACACATAAATGTAAAGTTTTTAGGCCTGACCGATAGTGTCTAAAGTACTTATTTTTAAAGCTTTCATTGGATCAGTATCTTCATATAATAATAGTTGAAATGCAGGATAATATTTTTCGCATTCATAAATAGCTATATCTACTAAATTTTCAAGTTGTGGATATAACATTTGATTTTCTGCAAAGGACAAAACTGTATGTCTATATGCTGGAATTCCATTTTTTGATGTGATGTCAAAATGACCTATCCATAGATTTTCATTAATTAAAGCCAATAATTTATGCACTTTCTCAGATTGTGTATGAGGAAATATTAGGTCAAAAGTTATTGTAAAACTAATTGCTTTAATTTGCTCTGACCAAGAAAAATAGAGGCGATATTCGCACCATTTTGATGAAATATCAGCTACTAATTCACAATCATCAGATCTGCTAAATGTCCATTTTTTGGAATGAATAACATCCTCTATAATATCAATGGGGTTTAATAAAAAATTTTCAGAATCCATACTCCATATAGTGTTTATTAAAAAATATATACTATATGTAGATTTACTAAATTTATTTAGATTTTAGCAAGGAAAAACAGGTATTTTTTTAAATAATTGTGAATAACACTTATTTTTTTCTAGATTTTTTCTTGCTAGCTTTTTTTTTCTTTCTTTGCTTGTTTTTTAGTTTTTCATTTTCAGCAATTAGCTTTTGAACAAGCTTTTTTAAAACTTCAAATTCATCTCTTTTTACAAGATTCATTTTATTAATTATTTTATTAACTTTAAGATTAACTATGGTCTCAACTTCTTTTTTTATTCCAGAAAAAGTACCCATAGCGTCAACCGCCATTTTAGATAAGTCAGATAATATTTTAGATTTATTAGCCATGATAATATTTATAGTCTAAGTTAATATAATGATTTTAACAAAACCTTCAATAGATCCTGTAATTTTTTCATTAGGTTTTGTTGATATACGTTGGTATAGTTTAGCATATGTGGCTGCTTTCATTCTAGGAGTTTATTTAATAAAAAAATTAAATCACAATATTGAGAATAACATAGATAACAAAATAATTGATAATTTCTTTGTTTGGTCAATAATAGGTGTAATTCTTGGAGGACGTATTGGCTATGTTCTGTTTTATCAATTTGAGATTTTTTTATCTAATCCATTATATATTTTTTTTATCTGGAGAGGCGGCATGTCTTTTCATGGAGGTTTATTAGGTATGGTAGTTAGTTTATATTTTTTTTCTAATAAAAATAATATAAAATTTTATGCCCTCGCAGATTTAATTTGTTTAGCAGCTCCAATTGGTTTATTTTTTGGAAGAATAGCAAATTTTATTAATGTTGAATTAATTGGAAGAGTAACTGAATTTCCTTTTGCTATTGTTTACCCGACTATTGATAATTATCCAAGACATCCTTCACAATTATATGAAGCTTTTTTTGAAGGAATTGTATTATTTTTTATTCTTTTATATTTTTATAATAAAAATTATACAAATAAAGCCTTTGGTTATATATCTTCACTTTTCTTATTTTTTTATGGTACTTTTAGATTCATAATTGAATTTACTAGAGAACCTGATGAACACTTAGGCTTATTTTTTAATTTTCTCTCTTTGGGTCAAATACTATGTATACCACTTATCTTTATTGGTTTAATTTTATTCATAAAAAAATATGATTAAAAAAAAAATTTTATCTGAAATTATAAAAAATAAAAATCCTATTAGTCTAGAAAAGTTTATAGAATTTTGCTTATATAATAAATTTGGTTACTACAATAATTCGTTAGTTTTAGGTAAAAAAGGAGATTTTGTAACTTCTCCTGAAATTTCACAATTATTTGGAGAAATAATTGGATTATTTATTCTTAATGATTGGTCAATAAATATCAATGATAAATTTAACTTAGTTGAATTAGGTCCTGGAAAAGGAACGTTAATGAGAGATATAATAAATATAACTAAAAAATTTTCTACTTTTAATAAAATGATAAATATTCATCTAATTGAAAAAAATACATTACTAACAAATATTCAAAAAAAATTACTTAAAAATTATTTAAGAAGTTATCAAATAAATTGGTCAAAAAATTTTAATATTAAAAATAAATTACCTTGTTTAATATTTGCAAATGAATTTTTTGATTGTTTTCCTATTCAACAATTTTATAAAAAAAATAATAAGTGGCTAAAAAAAATGATTGATATAAATCTCTCTGCAAATTCAATAAAATTTATTGATAAGCCTATCACAACAAAAGATCAATTAATTAAAATAGAACAATACAAACCTAATAATGTATTAGAATTTTCAAATTCTAGAGAAAAATATTTTAATAAAATATGTAAACATATCAATACTTTTGGTGGAAAAATTATAATTGTAGATTATGGTTACTATGAAAGACCAAACTATTTTACTTTGCAATCAGTATATAACAACAAGAAATCTAATATTTTGGATAATATTGGTCTACAAGATATAACTTCTTTAGTTGACTTTAAAAAATTAATTGAAATAGCTGAAACCAATAAACTTAAAATAGAAAATTTTTTAACACAAAGAGAATTTTTTTTAAGATATGGTATAAAAGAAAGATTAAAAATATTAATTGAAAAATCAACCAAAGATCAAAAAAAAATAATTGAATCTGGTATGGATAGAATTATTAATAAAGATAAAATGGGTAACTTATTTAAAATTCTGATTGTAAGTAAGTAATTATGAAAATTAATTATTATGGTACGAAAACAAAAAATACTAAAATAAAGTTTGGTTTTTTTACTCGTCAGGGAGGTCTTTCTTTGAATAATTTTTCTTCTTTAAATTGTAGTTATAACTCTGGAGATCAAAAAAAGCTTGTTAAGCAAAATATTAAAATTGCTTTGAAGAATATTAAATTAAATGATAAATTTTTGAAATTACCATATCAAACACATTCAAATAAAGTGGTAATTATCAATAAATATAACTTAAAACAAAAAATAATAGCTGATGGATTAATAACTCAAGATAGAAATATTAATTTAGGCATATTAACTGCAGATTGTTGTCCTATTTTTATTTATGACAAAGATGAAACTTTCATTTGCTGTCTTCACTCTGGATGGAAAGGAACTTATAAAAATATAATTAAAAATGCTTTAAATAAAATTAATAAAATTCAGCCAGACAAGAAAAAAATAAAAGCAGCAATAGGGCCATGTTTAAATAAAAAAAATTTTGAAGTTAAGAATAATTTCAAAAAAAAATTTCTTGATAAAGATAAAGAAAACAAAGCTTTTTTTTATAATAGATTAAAAAAGAATAATTGGTTTTTTGATATGAGAGGATTAATCAAATATCAATTATTAAATAATAATATTACCCAAATTGAAAATTTTAATTTAGATACTTATTCCAACGAAAATTTGTTTTTTAGTCATAGAAGATCCACTCATTTTGATGATCTGCCAGCTGGAAGAATGATAAATGTTATTGGTTTTGCTAGAAAAACCTAATTTTATTTTAGCCTTGAACTATAAAATTTCTTGTATAATGAATAATTTACAAATTAATGAAAATAATTTCAGGTAATAGCAATTTAGTATTAGCTAATTCAATATGTGCTTATATTGGGGTAAAGCTTACTGATGCATCATTCCGTAAATTTGCTGATGATGAGATTTTTGTTGAGATTAATGAAAATATTCGTGGAGAAGATGTATTTATAATACAATCTACATCACATCCAGCAAATGACCATCTGATGGAATTATTAATTTCTATAGATGCAGCCAAAAGGGGTTCTGCAAAACGTATAACAGCTGTAATTCCTTATTATGGTTATGCAAGGCAAGATAGAAAAACTGGACCTAGAACTCCTATTACAGCTAAACTAGTGGCAAATTTAATTACTTCTGCTGGTGCTGATAGAGTTCTTACTATGGACTTACATGCCGGCCAAATTCAAGGATTTTTTGATATTCCTCTTGATAACATATTTTCAGCTCCACCTATTATAAAAGACATGAAGGAAAAATTTAAAGATAATAAGAATCTTATTATAACTTCTCCTGATGTAGGTGGCGTAGTAAGAGCAAGGGCTTTTGCGAAAAGATTAGGGGCTGGTTTAGCTATAGCAGATAAAAGAAGAGAAAAAGCTGGCGTCTCTGAAGTTATGCATATTATTGGAGAAGTAGAAAATAAAACTTGTATATTACTAGATGATATTGCAGACTCAGCTGGAACTCTATGCAATGCTGCACAAGCCTTACATAAAAATGGGGCCAAAGAAATATATTCATATATCGCCCATGGAGTGCTCTCAGGAAAGGCTATTGAAAGAATAAAAGATTCAGTAATTAAAGAATTAGTCCTTACTGATAGCATTTTAGCTTCTGAAACAACAAAAAATATAAAAAATATTAGACATATTAGCATTGCTCCTTTAATGGGGGAGGCGATTAAACGGATAAATAGCGACTCTTCTGTCTCTGCTCTGTTTGATTAAAAAATCTAAAAAAATGGAAAATTTTAAAGCAATCATTAGATCAAAAAATCTAGGCTCAACCAAAACCCTTTTACAAAAGGGAATGGTTCCTGGCATTATTTATGGAAAAAATACAGATCCAACAAAAATTGCCTTTGAAAGTAAAATATTAAAAAAATTAATGCACGCTGGAGGCTTTTACTCAAAAATTATTGGTCTTGATGTTGATGGCAAAAAAGAAAAAGTATTACCTAAAGAACTTCAGTATGATCCTGTAACTGATAAACTCATTCACTTTGACTTTCTTCGAGTGCAAGATGACACAAAAGTAACTGTAGAAGTTGAGGTTGAATTTCTTAATAGAGAAGCTTGTCCAGGATTAAAAAAAGGTGGCGTTCTAAATCTTGTTCGTAGATTAGTAGAATTATATTGTAATGCAAATAATATTCCTGAAAAACTAGAGTTTGACTTAATTTCATCTGAAATTGGTGATGCAATAAAAATAAGTAATATAGACTTACCAGAAGGTGTAGAACCAACTATCAAAGATAGAGATTTTGTGGTTGCTACATTAGTTCCTCCAACTGTTGAAGTTGAAGAAACTAAAGAAGAAAGTGCTGAAGGAGAAACAGAAGGAGGAGAAGGAGAAGCTGAAAAATCAGAAGATTCTTCAAAAGGTGATGCAGCAAAAGATTCAACTGATGCAAAAAAAGGAGAAGCTGCAGAGGAAAAAACTAAATAGCAAGACAATTTTGTTTTCACAATCTATATTGTTTATATGTGGTTTATATGTGGTTTAGGCAATCCTGATACTGAATATAAACTTACTCGTCACAACCTAGGCTTTGATGTTGTTAATTCTCTCATAAAATATAATGATTTTGATTTATTAAAAAAAGATAAAAATAAAATTTTATTCAAAGGCAAAATAGAGAAAAAAATTTGCTATATTTGCAAACCTCAAAGATACATGAATTTATCAGGTCCAGTAATTTCAGAGTTAACTAAATTTTATAAAATACCTATTGAAAAAATAATAATTATTCATGATGACTTAGATTTAACAATTGGTAAAATCAAGATAAAGGTTGGTGGTGGAAATGCTGGTCATAATGGTTTGTTAAGTATAGATAAATGTATTGGAAATAATTATAAAAGAATTAGAATTGGTATTGGGAGACCAAATTCAAAAAGATTAATTTCTAAATATGTACTTGAAAAATTTTTAACAAATGAAAGAAAGATTATAGATTATAAAATTGATCTTTTAGCTAAGCATTTTTCACTTATTTTTGAAAATGATAGTTTATTCTTAACAAGAATATCTAAATAAAAATTATGGGATTTAAATGTGGAATAATAGGCCTGCCTAATGTAGGTAAATCAACATTATTTAATGCATTGACTGAGTCAAATAAAGCTGAAGCAGCTAACTATCCTTTTGCAACAATAGAACCAAATATTGGTAGAGTTGCAGTACCAGATCAAAGATTAAATATTCTCTCTAAAATAAGTAAAAGTGAAAAAACTATACCTACATATATAGATTTTGTAGATATAGCAGGTCTAGTTAAAGGAGCTTCAAAAGGAGAAGGGTTAGGTAACAAATTTTTATCACATATAAGAGAGGTTGATGCGATTGCTCATGTTGTTAGATGTTTTGAAGACAAGGATATAACACATGTATCATCAAAAATTGACCCCCTTAGTGATATTGAAATAATTACTACAGAATTGAATCTTGCAGATATTGAAACGCTACAAAATAAATTAAACTCGTTAGAAAAAAAATCTAAACAAGGGAATAAAGAAATTAAAAATCAACTAAAAATAATTGATCTATTATTGGAAAAATTAAGTAATGAAATAAATATCAGAAACATTGATATTAGTAATGAAGATTTAAATTTTATAAAATCATTAAATTTAATTTCTATAAAACCAATGTTATATATTTGTAATGTTGATGAAAAATCCATTTTAAAAGGAAATATTTTATCTCAAAAAGTGATAGATCATGCAAAAACAGAACAAAACAATAGTGTTATTGTATCTGCATCAATTGAATCACAAATAGCAGAATTAAAAATAGAAGAAAAATATGAATTCTTAAAAGAATTAGGCTTAGAAGAAACAACATTAGTAAAGGTCATTAATTCAGGAT
>MDSW01215875.1_pt1 | contig 16574 bp, 8 predicted proteins | sample 811171 | NCBI WGS metagenome assembly MDSW01 (sample SAMN05326641, study PRJNA326480) | marine metagenome | isolation source: seawater | place: Atlantic Ocean: North West | collected 2012
CATCGCGCAATTCGTTGACTTTTCGGTCGGCAAAGCGGATAGCATACGAAAATGCTACCAAGGTACGAATGTACCTTCGTACGAAGGTACCTTTGTATCTAAATTCGTACGAGGTGCCTCGCAAATGATCTTCTCCAAAACCCGTCGAGTGATATGTATGAAAATATGTATGAAAACTTCCTTATAAATTAAAGCGTCTGTTCTTGAGTCGCGGTCAAAGTCTACTAGTTCAGCTGTAACGCAACATCTGACGACGAAAACTCGGCAACGTTGATGCGCACTGTCGATGACGATGTTCCCCATGTTTTGCGCCGAACAGCGTATTAGCAAGCGGTCCAGCGCGCGCGCCGTCCATACTAGGCGCCATACACGTGCGACCCTGATTATTTGGCGCGGAGCGCGCTGTCGGTATTTGCAACCGACCGATGATCGTATGGTAACCATAATGCCGACCGAAAGTCAACGATGTAGGGAAACTGGTCTACTACGTACGAACGAAGGTACCTTCGTATTAGTTTTTACGAAGGTACCTTCGTACCTTCGTATTTTTTATAAAAGTCCCTTATTAGTCTACAAATAAAGGTAAATGTTAGTTTACGAGTTACTCATCATATATAGTCTATTTACGAAAATGTTGGCGTCCGTCTGATAAGTACGAAGGTACTATCGAAAGGAGTGGGGGAGGACTCGTAGACGTGCATCCTCTTCGCGAGGTGTGCTTTCTTCATTTTCTCAATAGAAATATGAGCAAAAGTCACGTGGAGACAGTTAGACAGACAACTAATTGAGCGAGGGTAGACGTCGGTCCGTGGCGTCAGCATGTTTACGATGGGTTGCTGTAATCGCGCGAGTAAACTGCTTGCGCCTCGTCTAGTGCTGACTCTTGTCGTCGAACGTGTAACGTTTTTTCCCAGACGCCACATCACCAAACGCGTTCCGAACACACGTGCAACGCCGATTGCGAGCAAGTCTGAGATGTTTGAGCTGCCCCTTATCCACAGAAAAGGGAAAGTTACTGCATCCCTTGACGACCTCAAACAATGGCGAGTTTGGGCCAGGAACTGCGCTGAGCAAGCGAGTGAAAAGTTTCAGCCCAGTCAAAGTTACGCCTTACCGAAAATTGAGAGTCTTTATCTCGAAATTGATTGGATCCTGCAAGATGTCATTGTAACTGATTTTCGCGAGGATAGCGGAGATCTCGCATATCGCCCCGAGCACTGGAACAGTTCGGGAAACAGATTATGCAGCAAGCGTAATATTTTATTGCGAGAGGGTCTTTCAGAACTGCAGTTCATCTGGGAGCGGCGTTTGATCGACAGGGCACCCCTACAGTATACTACTGCGACCTGTTACTGGCGTGACCTCGTCCTCCTTGTGACACCAGCAGTTCTTATCCCCCGACCTGAAACAGAACTCATGATCGATCTCGCTCAAACTGCTATGCTGCGCAGTTCGCACTTGTGTAACCTGCCTTGGTTGGACCTGGGTACTGGCTCTGGAGCACTCGCAATCAGCCTGGCTGCAGAAATCGACAAAGTACGGAAATTGACTGATTTACCTGAAGGCAAAGAGGTGTATGTTCATGCCGTCGAAATCAGCAAGTCTGCCGCCGAGGTTGCCCGATATAATATCAAGTGTTTTGAGTCGAGTTCGGGCAAACGTAACCTAGTCCGTGTTCACGAAGGTTCGTGGTTTGAACCTCTGAAGTCTACCGGGATTCTTCAGGCACGTGCCGGCCTCGAGGAACAGCATATTGGAACCATCGGTGGAATAGTGAGTAACCCGCCGTACATCCCTCATGCAGAAATGTCACACCTCCAACCTGAAGTTCGATACCATGAACCATGGCTGGCACTTGAAGGAGGCTGGGCAAACGGCTTAGAGTACTTTGACCTGATTTGCAAAGGCGCGGCGCAGCACCTTTTGCCGGGCGGATACCTTTTACTAGAGACGAGCGGAGGAGGCCAAGTCAAGGATGTGTTAAGGCTCATCGCAAGCCTGAAAAATTACAACTCGCAGAAGGGGAGAGAAATACCGATATTCGAGCACGTTCGAGCTCACGTCGACTACAATGGGGTCGAAAGATACGTTTCCGCCTGGAAACGAAATGACAACTGAGTATAAATCTTAAGATACTGAAGCCATTCGATAATATTACTTATTGTTGCACCATATATATATCGTCGCTCTCTGTCCTTGAAAGTGTAACACGTTCACGGAGAAAACCAATTCAAAAAGATCGAAAGAAGCGGCAATGACCTGCAGCTCCTTACTCAGTCGAAGACCTCATCGTTACGATTCGTTGGAACAGACACCGTGAGAATATTGTTTCTTGCACTGATAACGGCGTTGCTTGCAAGAACAGAGACGGGCGCCCGGACAAGGTGAATTTGCTGCTCAAGTTCACGTTTGTCGCCGCCGCGACTTTTGTCTTCCTTGCCACCCATTCGCATCTCGTGGAACCGCTCAGCTCGTCGTGCTTTGATGTCTTCTACTCTTCTCATCGCAAGAATTGTGTTTTGCGCCACTTTCCGATCGTATCGTCGCGGGCGATTGCGCTGTCGCTCGAACTCGAAAGCCGAGTCTCGCATAGCTTCTTTTCCGTGCAAAGCGCGGTACGCTCTGGTCCACTTCACCTTGCGGGGGTTTCGTTTCATCTTGAAGTTTTTGTGGCATTTTGATCTGCAGAAACGAAACAGCTTTGAGTCGTTGCGTACGAAACAAACTCCATGTCCCGGGTATATAGCTCCTGAACAAAACCAGCATTTCTCGAGACGCATGTTTCTCGACTGCTCTTTTTATTTCCGAGGCGAGAAAGCGAAACGGGCTTTGGCGCTGTGTCGCCGGTGGATGCACAGTTCGTGAGTATATCTACGCGCGCAGTTTTTCAATGGGTGAACAATAATGGAGGATGATTGCTTGCGGGAGTGATGTTTGGATATCGTTGTCGTGACCAGCTCGCACCACGGACTCCGCCGCCACCTTGTCAAGTGTTGCGAAGGTTATACGAGGAAATCTATTACCTTCTATGAAGGTAGACTACCTTGCTTGCTTCGAAAGTATAACCCTTACGAGTAAGCGGTATTACCTTCGTATTATACTAAGGTATAATATTAATACCTTGGTATAATATTATACGAAGATAATATTATATACGAAGGTAATATATAAGTCTAAACCTCATGGTTGAGAATTTGTAGTCTACGGTAATCTTAAGATAAGGGTTACGAAGGTATAATACCTTCGTACGAAGGCATAAGATAGTCTACGAACGAAGGTATTTTTTATTATACTAACTTTTACCTTACTTCTTTTATTAATAAGATATTCGAGTTGATATTCGTAGACTATATGCATTCTACCTCTTTTATATATATGGAATGAAGCCTCGTCCTTTGTCAGGAAACAGGTGTATGCAAAAATATATCCGAATGCAAAGTGTCACCCCCGACAGTCGTGTTTTCCTTCTGTTCCGAGCTCGGGTGCTCTACCCCGCTTTCCAGATTCACGATCGTATCGACGTTGGCTACCTGCTCAGTAAGTCGGATTCGGTTTGAGCAGCACTATCGATTGCTTGGATCATTTTTTCTCGATTCGATGAAGGTAATTTTTCCCGCTTCGAACGAAGGGCGTGCGATGCATGGACAGCGTCACTTTTGACAGAACCGCCTGGATACAACCGCAGGTCCCTTCGGAAATTCAAGCTAAGAGCGTTGGGGAAGTCGTGATCTCATGGAATACGGAGCTTCAAGAAAGGATCGTAAGTCCTTCAAAATGACCTGCCCTGCAGCCTTGCCCATATTTCCCTTACCTGTGGCCCACTAGGACATTTTCAAAGGAAGGGTCAACGGGCTTGCACGTTGGGATCGTCATATCCTTAACTGTCGTCTGAACTTACTTAAGCTCCAGGTATGTCCAACACTAACATATGAGCGACTTGGGCCCCTCGGTCTACGGTGTTCTCTACAGGTTGAACTTGGCAAGGCATCGTCTTCCCAAGACAGACTTGAGCGGCAGCTGGATATTCTTCAAACACAGCAGATTGAAATAATGGAGTCCATTACCGCGTTGGAGTCTGAGGTTCAGCGACTGAAAAGGTGCCAAACCAGAACAACTTCGAGTTCTATTTTTCTCGGTCCAACTTAACATCATTTGCCTTGCTAGAATGACTTCTGCAAGCTCATATGCGACAAACGGCGAACTTTTCAATGCCCAGGAGTTAGTATTCAGTCTGGCAGAGGCGGCAAGTGCCCGTCTCGGGAGACTTGGAGACATCATCGCATGCACTATTGTTGGGGCGAAAGGTAACGAACAGGTATATTTGAATCCGAGTCCAGAAATTCTTCTGTTTGATATCATACGCCGCTGGTTCATATCAGGGAGTTGAAGATGCTATCTGGTCTAGTCATGAGAAAAATACACCTCCGTACCACGTCACCATAAAAGCAAACTTGGAAGCTCTGTGTTCGATTGAGGAAAAAATACTCAGACAGGACGCATCCATCCCATCAACAAAATGATTTGAAAACATAAATTGGGACGATTTCTTCTTCCCCCGTCGTTCATGACTTGATTCACCTATGAACAGCGAGAAAATGCAGTGGACAGTCGAGTGTCAGATGAAATTTATGAATGATGCGTAGACCTGTGTACCGGTACCGCCGTAATTGAAGTGGGATATTGAAAGTATGCCTTGTGAATGCGTAGATAGGCGGATTCATGATTGATCGAACAAAACTCAAGTGCGAGGAGGAATCACCATGCGTACAACAACCAAATTTCAGAACCAGACCCGGACCATTCAGGCACTCTGAACGAAGATAAGATCGACGTTTACATGAATCGCGGTTTAGAATAGTTTTGACGCCAACTTAAAGCTTCTTAAATTGGTCACAATACACTTGTTGTTGTCAACTTGCGACACTTGTACACAAAAATTTGAGTTTCCAAATTAAATTTTTCTACTGCTGCTGCTGCTGCTGCGGGTGTTTGTTCCAAAGATTTGGTACTCCGTGAAGTATACAATGGTGCTGGGCTGCAAACTGGTTAAATACGACCAGTTGTTCCTTTACGATTAGCCTAGCATAGTAGGCCTGGAAGAAGTCGGGGTTTTGCTCTTCCAATTTTTGCCACACGAGTCCTGTGAAGCCAGGCTCGATTTTAGCTTGTTCGTGAAGAATGTGGACTACCTCGCGTTGATTCAAATATAGTTGAAGACAGCGCTCTACGAGATTTTGAACAAGCTGGATATCAAGCGAGGATAATGTTTCATGCCGTTCCCACGGCTTTTCAAGCTGAATTATTGCGGCTTCGCCTTGTCTGGCTGTGGCTTTCCCTTCCGGTTTGACCAAATCAACATTTTCGCATCGTTCTCTTTCCATCGGCTTTTGCCCGCGCCCCGGACGTTAAAGAAAGCTATCGCCTATTGCTATGATGGCGCTCAAATGTTAATGAATGCGCGATTTCGCGGCTATGCCGATATTCATGGGAGAGGACCCTCGACCGCCAACTAAGATTCTCGGTCTCTCAGAATTATCAGCACGTACCGTATCTCATACCTTCGTTCGTAGACTAGAAGAATTTTCGAATTTTTCCATGCATAACGCGCTATGGATACTGTATGTACACATTGATGGATTTAACATTATTTTATGATAAAAGTATCCATATACTAGACTATATACTATGGCGGCGGAGTCCGTGGTGCGAGCTGGTCACGACAACGATATCCAAACATCACTCCCGCAAGCAATCATCCTCCAACATTGTACACCCATTGAAAAACTGCGCGCGTAGATATTCGCTCTCAGACTTCGATACCGGTAATCTTCGAGCTTGCGAAGATGTCAAAAGATAACGACGAGTAAGATTTGTAGCTTCACTAGAGTTTGTTTGTGATCAGAAGCGTGCGTTCGTCCTAATCACTTGTCCGACCGCAGTTATGATTACCTTTTCAAAGTGGTTCTGATCGGCGACTCGGGTGTTGGGAAATCGAACCTTCTCTCCCGCTTTACTAGAAATGAATTCTGTTCTGAATCTAAGTCAACGATTGGCGTTGAGTTTGCGACCAGAAGTATGGAGGTTTGTCAACAATACATGTGCCATGGTCATGGCAAAATGACACTGTTTGTTTCGACAGGTGGAGGGCAAGACGATTAAAGCGCAAATTTGGGACACCGCTGGTCAGGAGAGGTACAGAGCGATAACGAGTGCTTATTACAGGGGTGCTGTTGGCGCACTGCTGGTTTACGACGTCACCAAGTCAGGTAGAGGATGCTGATTCATTCCTGGGCTCCTTTGAAATTCGAGTCTTGCAGAATCGTTTGATAATGTCCAGAAATGGCTCAGAGAACTTAGGGACCACGCAGACGCAAATATTTTCATCATGTTAGTTGGCAACAAATCTGACCTTGAACACCTGCGATGTATGTCCAGGGAAGCAGGTGTCAATTTTTCTTCCAAAGAGGGTGCGGATTTCTTTTTCCTTCTCTTCCTCGTTTTTATCCCCAAACAGCCATTTTTCTCAATCTTTATAAAAAGGTTTGTCGTTTATTGAAACATCAGCACTAGACTCGACAAATGTCGAGCTTGCGTTTCAACAAACTCTCACTGAAATATATCGAATCATATCAAAGGTGAGTGATCAGTGGTGTTCTTTATGAAATTGTGAAATAACCAAGTTGACATTCTGATTTAAGAGAGCTCAAGACAGTTGCGGCCCGGATGATCAGCAGATAGAAGCTTCTACTATTGTCGTCAGGGCTGTCAGTGAAGGCGTTAAAAGTCGGAAATCTCAGTGTTGCAAAAACTGATCGGGCGACAATTAATTGGTAAACTAGGTTGACGATTCAGCTTGACTCCGATAATGCAACCCGTAATAAAGGCTCGTTTCATATATATATAGTTCGAAGGTGATGAAAGTCACGAATCTGTACCTCTAGAACCGTGCAGAGAGCTAGCAGTATTGCAACATATCAATCGACGTGTCTATGCTTTATTTCTTGTTCGAGCTCGGATACACCACGTCGAGTAGTTGTCATGAATAGCATGCTTCGAACTGTTGCAAGTTGCATGGTCTTGTCCTCTGCAACCGAGGCATCCAACCTTTCCATAACAGCTACGATGCACATTCGTCGGCAAAGTCCTGATTTCTAGAAAGGTGTTGTTAATTTTGTGAGTCCAACCATTCTGTTCCTTGTGGCCGAGTCAAGGTTGTTAACTAACATGAGAAAGTGAAGGATCTCAGATCAAAACCACTCAATCCTCGGGATGGGCAGGCGATCAGTAGGCTGAGCATCATAAACACGGCATTTTACTTTTTGTTGAATATGGTGCCATTTCATTTCAAAACATTCATCAACACACTGAACCAACCCCGCGAGTGCGACCTGCGACAAGTTTGACAAAATCAAACAGCGGAGTGTACATGTCCTTATCCTCCCTGTCAACAACAGCAATAACTCCGTTTAACGGTTCCATTAACTTTTTTGCATCGACAGAGGCAAGCTTAGATATGAAACACCCGAGCCCGACTGGAAGAAATCTCAGCCTAGCAGGATTTGGGGAACTGTCTGGCACAACGAATTTCAAGCCTTCCTCGATTACACATCTGACGATCATACGGTCTCGCTGGCTTCCAACTGTGAACAAATCTGCTATTCGGCTTGCAAGCTCTCTAAATGCCTCTTCAAGCTCTACGCCTGCTTGATGTTTCTCAATCCCTATCTCTTCAAAAGCAGATGCAAGAGATGTGATTATGGTATTGCCGCTTGCTTGCGGCCCAAGCAGACGGAGATCCGTCATGAGCGCATCTATAGCACAGTCAACCCAATGCCCCGAGTGTCCCCGGTTCGCAAGAAGTTCTGCTGGAATATGAGCATCATCACTCAGTGCGGCATCGCACATGGCCAAATTATAGCCCACCTGGGCTGTATCTTCGCCGCAAGTCCGTTCGTCCTCTATGATGTCACTGTGGGAATCTTCGAGTGGACTATCGAAGATGTGATTGCACGCCTCCCAAATCGTCTGCATCATACCATCTGAGGGGAGACACTTTAGGCTAATCAGCATCGCTTCTTTTTCAGGGTTTGTGTGGCAATTGGATTGCATGACACTGACATGTTGATAGTATACAATGATCGCAGTGAATGTGGAAACGATTGCTTTGGACAGAATAGTGGTACTCCCTGTGCGCTGTGGATTGTTCAGAAAAGACGTGACCGCTTCGAGGAAGGCATCTCTGAGAGCGACGTGCTTACGGAGGGAAGCAACCTCAGTCGCGTCACTTTCAACGAATGATACCATTTGGTGAACCAATATCAACGATGCTGCCCGTATTGAAAGGAGCGCAATCTCCAGCTTTGCGCCTGCAGGAGATCCCAGTGATGTGCCTGATATGATTGCGATTAGCCTTTCTAGAAGCTCATTGGAAAGTTCGGTGGTGTTGCAAATTTCGTCAAGTGGCAAGCATGTCAGCAAAGAATTCAATCGGAGCAACATCATTCGATTTCGTAAAACGAGACCAGCAAAAACCTGGTTGGCATCTTTTCTGCTGCGGATGAGTTTTTCTAATGCACCGTCACCTGCTGCATTGGACACATGAATATCTTGCAGAACATCTAAAGCTTGCTTGAGCAAAAGATTGCAGGTCTGAGTGCCAAAGGTGCAGATGAGCGACGACCTTTCGGTCACAGCGCGAAAAAGTGTGTCGCTGCACGCGTCCGCAACACGTCGACTGGAGTGGAGCAGAAAAACATCCCCAATGCATTGGAGCACGTGTCCGTAATCTGCTTCACTGCGCCTCATGGTGAAGTGTTCGAGTTTCAGGTACTGAGCGACTTCGATCAACGGTGCGACGACAGCTTCGTCAGACTTCCACTTTTGGAGCAAGTTGAGTAAGTGATTTGCGTAGATTTGTGTGAAACAGTCTTTCTGCGATCTGTATGCATGTCTTTGATGATTTGTTACTTGCCGTGATTTTGTTTGGTAAATTGGATGAATTCGGTTGATCGCATCATTGATCAGATTTTCCCCGACTGCTCGGCGCACAGAACACACCAACACGTTTGAAAGTATGACCGCTTCAATTGTCTCAAGAGTTCTACCCCTGACAGCTTCGTGCGTTTCAATCTTGTCCATCTCAGACAGAAGCATATTACAAATCAAATTCCAATCCGTGAAAATTTCGTATAGGGAATCCCAAAGCGCATCAACGACACAGGCTGTTCGCGCCCGACTTCCACCGTTTAAAGATTTTACCGTCTGGATAACGAACAATAGTTTTGTATAGGATGATTGTTGGTGATGCTGTGAGCGTGTCCTCAAATTAGTAGTGCCGATTTTTGCTTTCTCCCCATCGCGAATAGTTGATTGTTCAAAAGGAGTTAAAATGGGTATTAACTCGGCAACTGCAGCGCGAATCTGCTCCTCTTCGTCCAGCAACAAGGTCAACAGCGGCTCAATGTCCTGCCTGGGCAATATACTTGCCATGTAGAGTAACTTGAGTGCTTCCACTGCTTTTACAACAACACCGGATTCTGTATCGCCGACCATCTCACAAACCCGTGGAATAAAACGCGAATTAAACGTATCCATTACCGCCAAATTTTCAGAAGAGTTCTCATAAAGAATACACAACGAAGAAAGAGCCGCGAGCCTGACTGATGAGTCCTTATCATTTAGAGACCAGCCAAGGTACTTCAGAAAATAATCCGAGAGGAAAAGAAGTGGATGATCATGCATCCAACGACCGAGTGCTTTTATGCACGCTGCTCGAATGGTCGGATCAACGTCTCTAAATCTGTGCGTGAAAATCTTTTCAAAAACTTGACGGATTATTAACTCAAATTCTCGAATACGAGTCTGCGTGAGTAAGATGGCTTCCTTCAACGATTTTATCATTGAGGTGTTTGGTCGGACCTTTCTACTTTCTGCATCCAACTGTCGTTGCTTCAGGTCCCTTGTGCCCGCGTCCACTTTGCTGGCATGTACTAGCGACGTTATCATCTGCAAACTAGCTTCTGTGGCCACTATTCTCAACGCTCTTGCTCTCAGCCCAGAAAAAGTAGCGAAAAGCTCTGAGACATAACGAAAAAAAGATCGTCGTTGCAACGCAAGCCCTTCAGGCAGCCCTTCAATGGAGAAAAGTCCTATATCGGCAGCACACGTCCGAAAGAGCTCGTCCCAAAATTCCAAGTAAGAGCTCCTCTGATCAGACCACTCCTTTGTAAATGTTACCACAGAGCGATTCACTTGAGCTGTGCTGTCCGGATCTTCTCCGCAAAGTGCACGAAGGACAAGGTCGCCGACTTCATGCAGGCCTGAGTGCTGAACGCCTCGCAACGTCACCGTGACAGGGCAGCCGCCGGCCTGATAAAAAAATATAATTCAGAATGTCGGAGCAGTAGTGTCAATCAAGAGCGTTCTGCGCCGCCCCGGGACCCTACAATTCAAAAAATTTGTCTCACCTGTGCTACGAGAGTGCAGAGCTCTGCCAGTGCAGCTTCAAAATCTGAAGTGAGCCTTCGGTGCCAATCCGCGACTATGCGAGGAACATTCGCATCAACAAGCAATAGCAACTCATGAACTTCCAATGCCGTTTTGTTTTTGCCAGCGGCAGCCCTTTTATGAGTCGAAGTCTGGCAATCACCTGCATCGTGTGTGTGTAAAGTGACCGCGGGAACTTCTTTCGAGCCCTGTGACAGTGATCAAGGTGGTCAGAATGATTAGCTCTGATTCTGCGACAGCAACCCGAACCTGGACGGCGACTTGCGCAGAGCGGCTGCCTGGCTTGGACATGACCTCGCCAAAATTCGCTTCCGAAGCAGTTCGACCACCGATTCGAAGTGATCATTCGTTTGAATTTTACTTCAACTAGATAGACTATCCCGTAGGATTTACGGCAGCTATCAGGAGCAGTAGGCGGACTCGGGGTTTGAATATATTAAGGGTTTTATCATATTCATAATAGGTTGTGTTATTAGATGTGTGAGTGTGTGTGAGGCGGGGCGGTCGGTCGCAAATTCTGGGGTTATTTAACGGCCGGATCCCGGATTTTCCAATCGCCCGACCGCCCGATCTGTCAGAGTCCTTCGATCCAAAAATGTAAAATTTCCCAAACGCCCAATCGCCCAATCTGTCACGGTCCTTTAAGTGGGGCATGTGGGTTTTTCTCTGGACGACGTGGACGACGTGGACGAGGTTTTTCCCTTTTCCCCCCTAAGAGAGTCATATAGCAAAAGTTTGGGGTTTACGTCGTCCACGTCGTCCACGTCGTCCACCCCGTCCATCCCGTCTGTCTAGTCTCCCCTCCTACCTACATACGTAGTAAATTAAAAAAAACAAATTTTTATACCTTCGTCTTAAACATAAACATTGCGCAGGAGGTTAGGTGGCGCGGTGGCGCGGTGGCGCAGCACAAAATCAGGAAGAACGAGATGACCAGAGTTCATGAATAAACATGAAATCAAAAAACGATATTAATATCTGTCAGTCTTGTCGGTCTTGTCAGTCGTAAAACCCAAATCCCACTGAACTTCGCAAAGTATAAATAATCTTCTATTTCTCCGAGTCAGAATCGTCTTCCTCAGAGTCCTCCTCAGAGTCAAAATTCCTTTTGTCTTCCTCGAGTCAACGGAGAATGACAAAGCATTAATCAAAGCGCATGCGGGTACGATGCTGCTTACGGGAATTTCACGCGGTACATGCACCTCCGCTTGCGCTTAGCCAAACCCGGAGCGCCTAGCTTGTCAGGCCCACCAGTCAGGACGGCGGGCGAGATCAGCGGCTCACAAATACGCTGTCCGACGCCAAACATGGAGGTCGACATCGTCAGGAGCGCGCATTGGCGTTGACGAGTTTGCGTCGCACGATACGAGTTTGCGCCTTAGCTACGTACGCTAAGCTTCGACAATATGGTACCTGGTCCAAAATCATGATTTAACGAGTTAGTAGACCGTCAACTAGCCTCTGGAACCGTGTTTTTGGACCAGGTACCATATTGTCGTGGGTTCTGCTGCAACGTAATATCTGACGACGCAAACTCGTCAACGCGCCAATGCGCGCTCCTGATGATGATGTCCTCCATGTTTGGCACCGAACAGCGTATTATCAAGCGGCCCGCGCGCGCCAAACTAGACGCCATACACGTGCGACCCAAAAGTTTTGGCGCGGAGCACGTGTCGATATTTGCAACCGACCGGTGATCGAAAGTCAAGGATAAATGGAAACCGCTGGTCTATCTATCTAATATTCTACCGGTACCTTCGTAAAAACATAGATTATATGACTATTTAAGTACTATGTATATATGACTTATATATGTATGCTCGAATTTATTTAATGTGATGTATGATAAATGATACAGTATCATAATAAGAAGAGTAAGCAATCAATTGTGTTATATTTTACCTTCTATGATATTTTATACCTTCGTAACTATTTATATATATATATGCCGTAAGTCTTACGTACGGAAGGTACGTAGGAACTCGAAAATAACTCGAAAACGGGTGTAATGCTACTGACTGCCCCGGGGGAGACGGACAAGACAGATCGAAACGTGACAAAAAACGCCCGAACACTCGAGGTTCTCTGCCGCAGCCTCTCCCGAAAAATTCTGTCCACCAGCTACTCCTCTCGCTCACCAAATAAGGGCTGAGTTGGGCAGCCTCCGGAATACTTACTCGTGACACCCGCGCATGTCTTCGAGTACTCCAGTCACTGCCCCGTGTGGCTCGCAGGAACGACACGCATCAAGGTGCTCACGCCGATATCCCACGCGTCCGAACATAATTCTTCCATGATCTCTAAGATTCTCTGGTTCGTATGCTATTCACAAGATGTTCCAAACTAATAGTGAAATCTCTTCCGCAACAGAGGGACTTCGCCCGATGCACATAAGCCCTCTGCTTCTCAAGCCAACACATCTTTTGGGCCAACAGGGCCTTTCATTCCTAGGTCAAGCGCAGTCCCTTTCGTTCCTTCTTCGGCTGGGCTTGTATCTCAAAATCAAGCACCGGGAAATGCCCAACTTCTTAGTTCCTCCTGCGACCCAGTTTTCAGGTCTGCGCATCAACCTGGCAGGTCAACCATATCATCTCGGGCCATGTCTCAACAGCTTCACGCCACGCTTCAACGGTGGAATTTTCTCACACTTGCACAGAACGATCCTGCACGTGAGCAAAACTTCAGACTACCAAGGGTGAGTTTTGTTTGCCCGCGCTTTATCCTCGCTTTGGCTCGTGACACGCATCCTAATAGTCTTCTGATAAGAATATTGACATTGCCGTCTTGACCATCAATTTTGGTGTTGAATCAATATCACTCTTTGATACCACTTGATGATAAACCTATGCGGAAAGTAGCAGACTCTGCAGGATTCAGTTTTCGAGTGATCAAGGGCATCAGTAATGTTGACGGAATGCCATATGCCCTCCGAAGGTTCAGTCACAGTCATATCATGCCTACCCCTGAGCTCACTTTATTGGCTAGGGGAGCTGTAGATCGGTGGAGCCAGTTTACATCGCATCCGCATGTCACCGCTTTGCGAGGGACATTCGTCAGCGCAGATGTGGGAGAGGCACCGGCGCTGTTTTTTGCGTATGATTATCACGCTGGATCTGTGTCCTTAAGAGAATATCACTGTGATCACGGAACAAATTTTGTACCTGCGAGGGAAGCTGATCTTTGGTCATACGCTTCACAACTTTGCTGTGTCATAAAGGCAGTTCACGGGGCTGGCCTGGCAGTGGGAGGCGCAGCAGCTCTGAATCCTCGAAGATTGATAATATCTCCAGCAGTGGCTGCTTTTTCGGGCTCCGATGTAAGTCACGGGAATCGCCTACGGCTAGCTGCACTTGGTACTCTTGATGTATTGCATCCTGACGCTATAGGTGCGATGGGAGGTCGATCTTTATCGGTGGCTCAACGCGACGACTTTCGAGCAGTTGGACACCTTCTCGCTACACTGGCGTGTGGTCCTGCTCAAACTTTTTCTGATCCAATCTCTGTGGCCCAAAAACGTTGTTCAGCATCCCTATATCGTCTCATTGTCGGTCTTGCATCAGATGGAATACCTGATTGTACGGTTTTTAGTCAGCTCCTCGCGCCGATTACATTTGATGCACTTCAGGTCGAGCGCATGATGAATGACTGCTTACAGGCTGAACTTGGGCGTGAGTCAGAAAATGGGCGTCTACTTCGGTTGCTTATCAAATTGGCTTTCGTGAACGATCAACCTGGTCGTGACTTGCACAAGGACTGGGCTGAAACTGGGGATCGATACATCATCAAGCTGTTCCGAGATTTCGTCTTTCATCAGCATAATAACGTTGGAGCTCCAGTACTGGACTGGGGTCATGTTTTTGAGTGCCTAAACAAGCTTGAAGTTGGAGTTGCTGAAAAAGTTTTACTTCTTTCTCAGGACGAAATGTCAATGCTCGTCGCGAGCTACGGCGACATAAAGCACTGCATACAAGCTGCTTATTCTGACTTAATGAAGGGTTCCAGGTGCCTTAACTCAAAAGTGCAGACCACATGGCAGTGTGGTCAGTAAAAAGCAAAACCTCGTGCAGATGAGATCTAGGCATGACCTCATATGCATCTCTACCTTCACAGGTGGCTTAAGATGAAAATACTCGGATTAAATAAAGGATATTTCCCTGATGCCTTCGTAGCTAAATAGACTGAGCATGTTATCTCGGCGATTTCAAGGAGCTTGAACTAAACAAGATCACGAAAGTATCGCTAACTAGTATGCTGATTTGAGATAAACTTTAAGTACACGAAGCACAATTTACTTGTACAAGCCCATCCAATAGACGGTCTTTTTGTTGTTGAGAGATGCACTCAGCAATCCACATCATATTTTTCAACTCTTGTTCTTTCAGCTTCATATAGGCAAAAAAACCGGCGTACTGGAAATTCTTTTCTAGCGTCAATCTGCATCTCCTCACTTCTTCTTCATTTAATAACTGTATGTGTTTACGATGAATCCCTATTTCGGCATAAAAATCACCGTTTGCAAGTATTTCGTACCTTTTCGACAGCAGTTTCTGCTGCTAACTTATTGAGAAGTGATGGCGACGCCGTAAATGCTGGGTTTTCTGCGAGAACTGATCGTACTTGGTCATATTCGTCGCATGAAACGAGAGCACGGTGCCCAACAGGATACAGATTCCCAAATTCTGGGAAGAGTTGGCGGCGGTCATCGCGTGATAGTTCAGTCCCCAAAGAGTTTATCGTGATGTTCACAGCACGTCGATCAGCCTCAAAGTTTAGAAGCTCCTATGGAAAAATATGATAATGCTCACTCACACAGATTTGCTGGACAGAAGAAAGACAACAAAATTTCTGCCGGACTTACCGTCATGACGCATGAGGTGGACCCTCCAAGGGATTTACAAAGGTGAAGAAAATCACTCAAGTAGGCCTAACCCAGCGCAGTTTCACAAAATGCTCTTTCACCTCAAACCACAAGAGTTTTGTGTTTGAAGTTCCTACCTTGTAGACAGTATTTCGCAATAATTCGATGTTCAACTCGTCCAAGTTTATTGTCATACAATCATCAAAATACGATGCGAGTGGAGTGTCCACAAGTACAAGTTTGTAGAGATCACTGTGGAGGTGGAAAATCTGCAGTCAGCCAATCCTTTGAATTTTGATGGCAACTAGTTTTGCCATCAACGTTTACTCACGGCATATTCGTTGCGACTGGTAGCGTCACAATTGAGTCGAACATACCAAGAGGGTGGCACTTTTCTATGAGTTCCTGCAGGCAGAAATTAGAATAAACAACAGCTCCAGCAGAGAGGGCATTGCTCGTTGTGAATCGAAGAGTTAGGCCGTGCCTGTGCGTCCCTTCCATGCAAAATTCCCGCCAAAATCAATAAAACGTTGTCGATCATGTACCCGTAGGTCAAGTAGTTCAGAAACGTCAATAAAGGTTCCGGCGCCTGCTTACAAGGTTTTTCAGTTCAGCCGAAGTTGTCGGTTTTGCTTTTACATTCCCACCAGAGAACGAAGAGTGTTGAAGTCAGATACGAAAGATTTCAAGCACATCTCAACAAGCGCGGATGGGTGCGAATGCGTCGCGCCATAATTTGATATCTTGCTGCGTTCTGTTGCACTCTACCGGTTTGGTAGGGGTTCAGCACCGAGATGACCTCATCTTGCATTTTGAGTCAGCGGTGCTCACCAGGTAACTGACGACGTCGTCAAGAGTTTCGCACTCGGCAAGAATAACATAATCGGCATCATCGAGGAGGTCGCCTACATAGCCTCGAAGCTTTCCATCGAGAAAGCCGTATTTTAAGTTTAAAAACATATCCTGAAAGGAGGATTTATAAGAGGTAGACATCTCGCTGATTGTCGCCATCACAAACACCTGCGCCGCGTCCACAGCACCTGCTTCTTAAAAGTTTCATGTTTCATAGTCTATTTTTGATCACGTTAACTTGGTTGCATGTTGCTTGCTAGCTAGCTAATCTTAAGAGTACAAAACGACGAATTTCGCAAAATGTTTCGACTAGTGACCATACACGATCCGTTTTGAAAATCCGTTTAAACGGATATCC
>MDSW01035260.1_pt1 | contig 16573 bp, 13 predicted proteins | sample 811171 | NCBI WGS metagenome assembly MDSW01 (sample SAMN05326641, study PRJNA326480) | marine metagenome | isolation source: seawater | place: Atlantic Ocean: North West | collected 2012
AATATGGGACTCGGTGGCTGGCTTAACAAAGAAATGTTCTTTTATTACAACGGCGAAGAATTCCAACACTCGGCAGAAGAAACACCTATACCGGACTATCCATATATCGTGACGACGTGGGGCGAGTGGAAGCAGGCTCATCCGACTACCCTGATCTATATGGGGGGTGGCATCATACCCAAGGAAAACACGTCTGCTGAAAAAGTTGTTCCTTCCAATCAGGATGAATAAAGCAAACCTTGCTGAGAATATGGCACGGCGATCTTTACTTCGTGTAAAATAAAAGCTCAGGTTTTCCCCTTCCCCATTGGCTGTTATGCGCTGCAACTTAGCATTCTTCACATTCGTATTCGCGTTGCTGAATTTAGCCCTCAGCAATACATTTCTGATGGCTCAAGCAGAGTCTTCTCAGCAGGTGAAGTTCTTTGAAGAGAAGATCCGTCCTCTCCTAGCACGCCATTGCTATGAATGTCATGGTGACAAAAAACAGAAAAGCGGTTTACGAGTCGACTCGATTGATGCCCTTATAAAAGGGGGGGATTCTGGGCAGGCCGTTGTTCCTGGCAAACCCGGTGAAAGTTTACTTCTAGCAGCGGTTAATTACGACGGCTTAGAAATGCCTCCGAAGGAAAAGCTCTCTTCTGAGGAGATTGACCACCTTGCAACTTGGATCAGATCGGGCGCAGCGTGGCCGCAATCTAACCTTACCCCGGCTCAAAACCTTACTTTGAGGTTCACGGAATCCCAAAAGAACTTCTGGGCCTTCCAACCCATCCAAATTCCTCGCATTCCCAATTCTAATTCCCCCTGGGTAACCAATGCGATCGACCAATTCGTATTACAAAAGCTTAACGCCCATGACCTAAGCCCCGCTCAGATCGCTAATCCCGAAAAACTACTAAGAAGACTCTACTTCGATCTTACTGGCCTTGCTCCATCGTCTGATACGGTAACGGATTTTATCGCTGATCCCAGTGAAGAACATTATCGATCGATTGTTGATTCTTTACTGGCCAGCCCTCAGTACGGTGAACGCTGGGCACGTTTCTGGCTGGATCTGGTTCGTTACGCGGAATCCGACGGGTATAACAGCGACTCGTATCGCAGTGGAGCGTGGCACTATCGTGACTATGTGATAAAGGCTTTTCAGAATGACAAACCTTACGACCAGTTCATCCAAGAGCAACTTGCCGGAGACGAACTTGCCCCCCAAAATCTTGAGGCTCAAATCGCCACTGGTTATCTACGACACTGGATCTATGAATACAATCAGCGTGATGCGAAGTCTCAATGGGCGATCATCCTCAACGACATCACAGACGTAACCGGAGACACTTTTCTTGGCATGGGGATGAGTTGTGCTCGATGCCACGATCACAAATTTGATCCAATCCTCCAGGAAGATTATTTCCGTCTGCAGGCATTCTTTTCGCCCTTGCTACCCATCAATCGGATCATCAATGCACCTGCCGAAAAAATTGCCGAATATCAGCAGAAACTGTTAATCTGGGAAGAAGCGACCAAAGACGTACGACAACAAATCGACGAAATGCAAGCGTCCCAGAAAAAGTCTTCGCGCCATGCTCAATATTCCAAATTCCCTTTGGATGTCCGTCCTTTCCTATTCAAATCGCCCGCCGAACGTTCGCCTTATGAGCAGCAATTAGCCTATCTTGCCGATCTACAAGTGGACGCGCAAATTACGAAGATCAAATGGGAAGATCACTTTAAAGATGACAAGAAGGCTCAGTGGGAAGAATTAACGGCCAAGCTAAAAGAGTTCGATAAACTCAAACCCCTTGCTTTGGAAGTTCTACCTACCATAACCGATGTAGGTGCCAATCCGCCTGAAACATTCATCCAAGATACGGATGAATTAGTGCAACCGGGAATTTTAAGTATCATCGACCCCAGTGATACTCTGATTCAACAAAACGTCGGCGCCCCTACTACAGGCCGACGCACTGCCTTGGCCCACTGGATAACAAATAAAAAGAATCCATTAACAAGCCGTGTCATGGTAAATCGGATTTGGCAACACTATTTCGGGGAGGGAATTGTTGCAACACCGAGCGACTTTGGAATTCTAGGTTCGCGGCCAACGCATCCTGAGTTACTTGACTATTTAGCCTCGGAATTGACTTCGAACAAATGGAGTATCAAACATATCCATCGTTTAATACTTCATTCCAGCACATACCGACAATCAGCAATGAATCCGATGGGGGAGAAAGCCCGCGGAATCGACTTTGATAACGTACTGCTTTGGCGTGCGAATGTTCGCCGGCTAGACGCCGAGCAGATTCGTGATAGTCTCCTTGCGGCCTCGGGTGAACTCGATCGCAAGTCACTTGGCCCGCCGGTTGAAGCGTCAAAGCCCCGTCGATCGATCTATTTGAAGGTCATACGAAATCAACCCAACGAATTATTAATGGCGTTTGATGGTACCGACAATATTCTCAGTACTCCTGAACGCATGACTACAACGACTCCGAACCAGGCACTGCTCGTCCTAAACAACGACTGGATCGTTGAACGCGCAAATAAACTAGCTGCAAATACAGAACCCGACGACGCTTCACCGAAAACCTTAGATGCGGCAGTTTCTCATTTGCATCTGCACTTATTTGGAAGACCCGTTCAGGACACCGAGTTGGCAACGGCTCATAAATTCCTAACAAAAAACACATCACTGAGTGCTAATTGGCAGGACTATTGCCATGTATTACTATGTTCAAATGAATTCTTCTACCTTGACTAATAGAATAGCGAGCATATTAGAACCCAAGCTATAATAACATTATGACCAGCAACAGATTTCAAACTCGGCGTGAAATGTTGTCCCGAGCCGGAGCCGGTTTTGGAGCCATCGCTTTATCGGGACTGCTTCAAGACGAACGCGTAAGGGCCGGAGAAAAGGCTCACCACACTCCGACTGCTAAAAACGTCATCTTCCTGTTTATGGAAGGGGGGCCGAGCGCTATGGATCTGTTTGACCCGAAGCCAAAGTTACGTGAACTTGCCGGACAGCCACTGCCGGATTCCTTCGGCCCCATTATTACCCCGATGGGTGAATACAATGCCCCATTGCTAGCCGACAAACGTAAGTGGAAACAACATGGTGAGGCTGGCACCTGGGTTTCAGACTGGTTACCCAATATCGCCAACTGCGTCGATGATATCGCCGTCATCCGGTCATTGCACGGAAACGGTCTCAATCATTCCAATGGCGTGTGCCAAATGAACACCTGTTCTATCCGCGGCGGCCGTCCTTCTCTGGGAAGTTGGGTCAGCTATGGACTGGGAACAGAAAACAGTAATCTGCCAGGCTTCGTGGTTCTTGAAGATATTCCCAACAAAGTCTTTAACAAATCGCGTAACTGGAGTGCCGGATTCATGCCTGCTGTCTATCAGGGCACCGCGTTATACAACTCCAACCCACCTATTAAGAATCTGACACCGCCAGGCAGTCTCAGTTCGGATCGCCAACTTGAAAAACTGGAATTACTTACTACTGTTAATAAACGACACGCAAGCAAACTCAGCAAAGAACAATCCGAGTTGGAAGCTCGCATAGAAAGCTTCGAACTCGCTTACCGTATGCAACAAGCAGCGCCCGATGCTGTAGATCTTGCCTCCGAAACCGAAGAAACCAAAAAACTTTACGGGATGGATCAGGACGACACGAAGGATTTTGGGAAAAACTGTCTTCTGGCCCGGCGTTTGGTTGAACGCGGAGTTCGATTCGTACAACTCTATCATGGCTGTGGCAGTAAATGGGATGCTCACCAAAACATCGAGTCCAACCACACAAAGAACTGTAAGGCGAGTGATAAGCCTGTTGCCGGTTTGATACAAGACCTGAAACGTCGCGGGCTGCTGGAGGAAACGCTAGTGATCTGGGGGGGTGAATTTGGTCGCACGCCGATGAGTGAAAAAGGAACCGGACGTGACCACAACGCCTATGGCTTTACAATGTTTATGGCCGGTGGTGGAGTCAAAGGTGGGCAAGTGATCGGCACAACTGATGAAGTCGGGCTGCATGCCGTTGAAGATCGCATGCACATCAAAGATCTCCATACCACTATTCTTTATTTGTTGGGCATCGACAACATGAAATTGGTATATCACCATCAGGGTCGACCGGAGCGTCCAACGCTCAATGAAGGTTCTCCCATGCTCAAACTTCTCGGTTAAACTTTCGATTCACTGGAAATAATTCGCTACGGCCATGCCATTTTCTGACTTCCCGGAATTTTCAATACGGCCGGCTCTCAATTCCGATCAGGATCAAATCGTCAAACTAATTGGCGACTGCTATCAGGAATATGGTGACCAAGTCGTTCTTCATGGTGACGACAGTGACTTACTCGATATTGAAGGTAATTACCGTGATCGAGAGGGGGAATTCATCGTCGTTTGCAACAAAACAGGTGTGATCATTGCCACTCATGCTGTTGTCCCACTGGACCAATACACAGGACTCTGTACCTTTCGCCGACTCTACCTACATTCCGAATTACGTGGTACAGGTCTCGGAAAGGCTTTGATGATTTGGGCTATCGACTGGGCACGTGAAACGGGTTTTCGTCGAGTGGAATTCTGGTCAGATACTCGTTTTACGCGAGCCCATTCGTTCTTCGGTAAACTGGGATTTCAAACTCGCAGGGAAACACGAGATATGAACGATGGATTCCAACCCTACAGTGAGTTCTTCTTTTGGTTGGATATCACACCAAACAGCTAAGTATTCTCGTTAGACCGCTTTCCAATACATTACAATTCATGTCAGAATTGGTTTTATTAGAACTCCCGTATATCTACTTTGGAATCCTAAAGATGAATCGAGTCATTCAACAGACCTTTGCCATGTCTCTGATACTTTTTTTGACTATTGTTCCCTTAGCTAAAGCGGAGACGAAAGAACTAGTCACCATAGAAGGAATCACCTCCTACAAAATGGATAATGGGCTTCAAATCCTCCTCTATCCAGATGACTCAGCATCAACAGTCACTGTGAATATGACGATCTTCGTTGGTTCACGACACGAAGGATATGGGGAAGCTGGGATGGCTCATCTCCTCGAACATATGCTATTTAAGGGGACTCCAACCTTTAGCAACATCCCTGCCCTGCTCAACGAAAAGGGGGCCCGCTTTAACGGCACCACCTGGCTGGATCGAACCAACTATTACGAAACACTGCCTGCTAGTGATGAAAATCTTAAACTGGCGATTCATCTTGAATCCGACCGCATGATGAATAGTTACATCAAAGGGGAAGATCTGCAATCTGAATTCTCCGTCGTACGTAGCGAATTTGAACGCGGAGAAAACAACCCTAGCCGAGTACTTATGCAGCGAATGCAATCTGCTGCTTTTGACTGGCATAACTACGGCAAGTCTACCATTGGAAATAAAAGTGATATCGAATTGGTACCTTTACCTCGCCTGCGAGCCTTTTATAAGAAGTACTATCAGCCAGACAACACTATGGTTGTAGTGGCCGGTCGATTTGACAAAGAGAAAGCGCTTGAGTATCTAAACGAACACTTTGGTAAGATCCCCGCTCCCGAACGAAAACTCGAACGTACTTACACGATCGAACCTCCTCAAGACGGCGAACGTATCGTTAATCTTCGACGAGTTGGTGAAGTAGGAATCGCTGGCGTCTTGTATCACGTTCCAGCCTCAGCGCACCCTGACTTCGCCGCGGTCGATGTACTGAGCTACATCCTGTCAACCGAACCCGCCGGAAGACTATACAAAACACTCGTCGAAACCAAAGTCGCTTCGAATATTGTTGGCGGTACTTTTGCATTACACGATCCAGGCGTCATGTTGTTCTACAGTCAGGCTACCGAAAAGGGAAACATCACCAAGGTTCGCGACATTATCCTCGCCGAAATCGAAAAAATTGTCACGGATGGTGTTACCGAAGACGAGGTTAAACGAGTCATTCAACAACTTACCAAACAGCGTGAACAGTCACTCAACAACACAAGTCAAATTGCTATCGATCTTAGTGACTGGGCTGCTCAGGGAGATTGGCGACTATTCTTCCTCTACCGAGATCGCTTTGAAAAAGTCACCCCGGAAGATGTACAGCGAGTAGCTACCCTCTATACCCGACCTGAAAACCGCACAATTGGCATGTTCATTCCAACAAATGAACCAAGTTATGTCACTATTCCGGAAACCGGAAATATCACCGCCATGGTGGAAGATTACGAAGGCCGGGCAACTGTTGCACAGGGTGAAAAGTTCGAGGCTACGCTCGACAACATTGAGCAGCGTACCGATCTAACAACGCTACAATCTGGTGTTCAGGCAGCATTATTACCTAAGAAGAGCCGTGGTGAACAAGTGGTTCTCAATCTGAGCTTGAACTTTGGGACGCTAGAAAGCCTTCAAGGTTACGACGTTGCTGCAAGCTATATCGGTCCCCTAATGCTTCGAGGCACCGATGACAAAACGCACCAGCAGATTCAAGACGAGTTGGATGCTCTGGGAGCGACACTTAGCATCAGCAGTTCAGCAGGTTCTCTTGATTTCTCCATTCTTGCTAAACGTGACACGCTTCCCAAAGTTTTAGCATTAGCAAGAGAGATCATCGAAAATCCATCGTTCCCTGAAGAAGAACTTCAAGTGATGTTACAGCAGCGGATTACTTCACTGGAAGCATCAAAAAGCGAACCACAGTCATTAGCAATGAACCTACTCGCTCGAAAAATGACTCCTTATCCGTTAGATGACATTCGCGCCACCTTACCTGTAGAGGATCAAATTGAACAACTGAAAAGCGTTACGATTGAAGACGTCATCAAACTGTTTAAGGAACAAGTGGGGAATCAATCAGGGGAACTGGTAGCAGTGGGAGACTTTGACATCGAAGAAGTTACTCCCATGATTCAGGACGCTGTAAAATCTATTAGTTCAGACATTACCTATCAGCGGATTGGCAATACGCCTTTTCTCGATGTCAAAGGCGGACAAGAAACGATCCTGACTCCGGACAAGAAAAACGCATTCTACATCTCGGCTCACCAAATCCCGGTTGGACGTCTCCATCCGGACTATCCTGCGTTGCTGATCGGAAATCATATTCTCGGTGGCGGCTCACTTTCATCACGACTTGCTGACCGCGTTCGTCAACAGGAAGGGCTGTCTTACACCGTGGGGTCGATGTACCGAACCTACGCTAAGGAAGGCCATGGCAGAGTAATGATTTATGCAATCTCAAATCCTGACAACTCTGATAAAGTTGTGAAAGTGATTAATGAGGAATTGACCAAACTTATTAGTGACGGGGTGACCGAAGAAGAAGTTACGAAAGCGGTTGAGTCGAACCTACAAAGTAGTGCCGTTTCGAGATCAACGGATAGTGGAATCGCAGGAATGCTGGGGTCGTTACTGGCTCAGGATAGGGATATTCAGTCCACAAAAGACCTCGAAGATCAAATGATGAAGTTGACTCCCGAGCAGGTAAATTCTGCGCTCCGAAAATACCTGAAACCGGAAAAACTGATCATTGTCACAGCTGGTGACTTCAAGAAAGATTAGTCGCCGACGTTAGCCATAATTGAGCTTTTTACCAGTCTCTCTTGATATCGGAGTATCAATTAACATTGGCTCGGTTATTGCGAGAGACTCTTTTATTGCGTCGCTTAAATCATCAGCCGTTGTCACTCGAACTGCTCGCATTCCCATCGAGGACGCCAACTGCACCAGGTCATATTCAGGACAGGTCAGGTCCATACCTTCATACTGGCCTTCCATCGCTCCTGACAATCCCATTCCTTGTGCACAGATTTTGAGAATATTGTACTGAGCATTGTTGGCAACGATAATGGTAGCCGGAATTTTGTATTTGACGGCCGACCATAACCCCTGTACGCCGTACATGATAGCTCCCTCACCCAGCACACCAATAACATTTCTATCGGGCCAGGCCATCTGAGCACCTAAGGTCACGCCAAGCCCCCACCCCAGCCCCCAGCCACGATGTCCAAAATACCCCGTTGGGTCTTTCAAATACCCCAATCTTTCCAGCGTCGTATTGGTAGTTGTAACAGCCTCTTCAATCACTGCTGCATTTTCGGGTAAAACACGCCCAATTGCCTCCATAAAACACAACGGAGTCAGAGGCATTTGCTCCCGTTCCGATTCAATCTGCTCTTTCAGCTTCTCCCGCGCATCGGCATGCTTTCCCGACCAATCCATTGTTTTCTGCTCGACCAATAAACGCTCCCGATCTGTCATACTGGCTCGCAATCCGGCGGTAACAGACTGAATACCTTCTAAAGTATTTCCAACAAGGCCGACTTCCACTGGGAAGTTTTTTCCTATCTCTCGCGAACTTTCATCCAGGTGTATCAATTTGATGTGCCGCGGGATCGCCAGTGCCGGCTCATAATGAATGTACAATCTAAAGAGGTCCATTCCTGTCACAAAAATTACGTCAAATTCTTTGAGCCGCTCGTGAATCTCCGGCGCCCAGGGGGGGAGCCCCTGCCCGTAAAGTGGATGATCCGACGGGAAAGCTAAGCGTCCATGCGTCGTACCTGATTCAGTGATCACTGGAGCTCCCAGGGTTTCTGCCAGCTCGACAAGCGCCTCATTCGCGCTGCGTTCAGTTACTCGTGAACCGCCAAGAATAGCCGGATTCCTGGCGGAACGCAGTAGTTCAACAGCCTGCTCGATTGCAGCGACTGGTGGGCGAACACGAACATCTGGAATGCTGATTGGTCTCATATCCAAGTCGAGTCCTTCTACCGATTCCATTTGTACATCGACTGGTAAAGACATGAAGACAGGACCCGTGGGTGGCGTCAAAGCAATTTGCACAGCGCGGCGAACAGCCGAAGGCAAATCGGCTACACGATTTACCTCTACCGCCCACTTAGTCCATGGCCGCACGACCCGTAACATTTCTCCACCTAAAATTGGCTCATCAAAATACAAACGACGGTCCTGCTGTCCTGCGGTTACCAGCAAAGGCGTCCCTTCACGAAAAGCATTGTAAAGCATCCCCATTGCATTGCCTAAGCCCGGGCAAACATGCAAATTAACCACTCCCAATGCACCTGAAGCCATACTAAATCCATCAGCCATCGCCATGACGGGGACTTCTTGAAGCCCCAAGATGTATTGGATCCTGCCATCGCGAGTCAATGCATCGTTTAATGGCAATTCTGTGGAGCCAGGGTTACCAAAGATGTAACGCACTCCGTGTTCGGCTAACAAATCTAAGAACAATTCGATGCCAGTCTTTGCCATCGTGAACGCTCCACACACGCTGATGAATTATAAAAACGAGTGGAACAAGCATGCCCAACCGTTCTCAACTTCTCTTTTTGATGATTCTGCTAGATCTCACTGTCTAACTCGATAGATGCTATTCGCACAGATGGACGCGAATTTATTATCCGATGCGCCGCTTTAGATGAAGTCCGGGGAGTCGGTTGAATTACACTCATACTCTCTACCTCTTCAACTGATGAAGAGTGACTGTATAGCGTTTCTTCCGGGCCATCGTTGTACCAACTACTCCAAAAAAATTCGCCGCAACCGGACTTCCTTCCTCGCTCTTCCATTGACTGCTTGAACTTGCCGTGGACATGAATGGGATTGGAAACGTCTATCACCCCATCAGAAATCGCAACTCCCATTGGCATTGCTGCTTCGGAGTAACGTCCACTAAGCGACGTGCAGGTACCGCAACAACCTGTCAGAAGTATCGAAAGACCAAAAAACAGTACAAAAAGCGGTAAATAGTGTCGTTGTCGGAGCACGACCATCCCCCCCGGAATAATTCAGCCTTAAATCAATTCAAGTACGACACGCCGTGTGATTCACTCGCATCTACTGCTTCTATCGGGATTTTAGAGACCGGATATTCGATAAAACCGACAAAGTTTACCAAATGATGGTGGTTTCAGAGGCCGCCATAACCTAATCAGCTATGCAGCTCACCACCGCATCACCCATTGCAACGGTTGAGAGTTGCCCGCCTAAATCTGGCGTCCTCGCCCCTTGCAGCAATGCTGTTTCAACGGCTGCGCGTACGTCCCGTGCTGCTGAGGAGCATTCTAAATGGTCAAGCATCATTGCCAGGCTTAGAATTGCCGCAATAGGATTAGCGATTCCTTTACCAGCAATATCAGGTGCTGAACCATGAACCGGCTCAAACATCGAAGGAAATTCTCGCGATGGATTTTCATTCGAACTAGGAGCCAAACCAAGACCACCTCCCAAAATCCCCCCCAGATCTGTCAGTAGATCACCAAACAGATTGGAGGCAACGATCACATCGAATTGATCAGGGCAACGCACGAGGTTCATAACAGCCGCATCACAATGCATCCGTTCTGCTTCCACATCCGGGTACTCAGGTTGTAATTCTTCCAGAATGTCATCCCACATCACGTACGAATACTTCTGAGCATTCGACTTGGTTGCCATTGTGAGTTTACCACGTCGTCGGCGGGCAGTTTCAAATCCAAACCTCAGAATTCTTTCAACACCCTTTCTGGTATGAATGGCCGTCTGTACCGCCACTTCATCAGGAGTGCCCAGCTTAAAGCGTCCACCGTTGTCGATGTATTCCCCTTCGGAATTTTCACGAATGACAATGAAATCTATTTCCTCGGGACTTCGTCCGGCTAGTACGCTCTGCAGTCCTGAAAAAAGATTGGCCGGACGCACACAGGCGTACTGATCAAAGGCCTGACGAATTTGTACCAATGGAGCCAACGTGACGTGATCAGGAATGGCGGCGGGCCAGCCGACAGCGCCCAATAAAATCGCATCAACACCACGTATTTGATCTAAGAATCCTTCGGGAACAACCGTGCCATGTTCTTTCCAATATTCATATCCCCAATTTAATGTCTTGGTTTTGAACGTAATTCCATACCGTTCGCCGACTCGATACATCACGCGGACTGCCTGCTCCAAAACGTCCGGACCGATTCCATCACCTGGATATAAAGCTATCTCAAACTGTTCCATACTTTTGCAGTTCTTCTTTCGTACCATTTAAAACGTCTATTTAAGTCCTTTAAGCCACTCCCAGACAACCCAGCCGACATGCGCCATTGAAATCGCTGAACATTTGTCCACAGTATCTTCCGTGGTATGCCAATAGGTCTCTCGCTTCTGCGGACTAGGGTAATCAAAATCAATCAGATCGATTGTGGGTATCTTCGCAATTTCGTTGAGCGGCAAATGATCATCTCGAACTTCATGTCTGGCGCTGGGGCGTAACTCCGGAACACCAATTCGCTTCGCCGTTGCCCAGACCTGCTGCACAACTCGTGGAGCCATCCGTCGGGAATTGACCTCCTGATAAATTTGCAAGTCTGCATCCGCCACCATATCTAGCAGGATACCGGCCACGTACTTTTGTCTTTGCGACGTCGCTGCATACTCTCGTGCAAAGTGTGTTGAACCAAGAAAGAAAGGGTCTCGGGAACTATTATAGACCAACTCTTCACCATCAAATAAAACCATATCAACACCGAATTCACTTTCGAACTCTTCCATTTTTTCAGCCAGAGCGCAAAGAACTGCTACACCACTGCCACCATCGTTAGCGCCTACAAAAACCCCCCTGCGTTTGCCCGGGTCCGGGTCATTATCTGGAAAAGGACGTGTATCGTAATGAGCACACAACAAAATCCTACGAGTACGTTGAGGGTGCCAACGAATAATCATATTTGCCATATCGACGGTTTCAACACCTTGTTTGGAAATCGGATTTCGCGCCCTAAATCGCTGATACTCAACTTTTCCACCGAGATTCGAGAAGTGCTTATCGAGGATTTGCTGCTGCTTCAACATCCCGACTGAACCACTCCATCGCGGGCCAATTCGGACCACTTCGTTGAGCATTTCCATACAAAGCCGGCCATCTATCGGTAATTGGTCCAAATATGCCTCATCCTGCTGTTTTGCATAATCTTGTAATTCATCGGAAGTTGTCAGTGCCATTAGTCTTTCACGCACTGCAGGAGTGAGCCGGCCTTGGCGAGTATATTGCAGGATGATAGTTCGTCTAACGTTGGCTACCCCTTCATCAGCATCCGTCGTTTGCTCAACGCCGGGACAACCGGTCAGTGTCGCGAATAACAGAATAACCAGGGACCAACTCAGCACTTCTTTAAACTTTCTCACGTTTATCCACTCTCCGAAAAATACATTTCGATTACCCCATCATAGGTGATTCACATTAGTCAGGACAATTCCCCCGAAACTATTCCACCATTCAACAAACTCCCCTTGTTTCATGCCGCGGGATTTCTCTAGATTGAGATCATGCCAATTTGCCTTCCGTGTCACCAGTGGTTTACTCTCCATGATTAATGTTTCGACCTTGTTACAGCACTGCGACAATCTTCAACATCGTCTTTCAGAGTGTCGTGAGCTACCTGAATTCGACTGTAATACGATAGATCATCTCGTCTGCCAACAATATCACGACCATTGGAAGTCTCACACGGATTTAGACGATGGAAAATACTCGCGGAATCCTCAATACTGGATTGATAGAATTGACAGCTGGATTGGTGATCAACTTTTAGAGGCCGGTCTGACTCCCGATGAATCGCAACCCTTAAACACGGAAACTCCGGGAAGAGCATTTCAACGTCTCTGTGAATTGAAGTTTGAGCTGCAAAGATTAGAACAAGTTTGTGATTCACTCGATGTTTCGGCAGGAACTCGGCAGTCATTTCAGCAACGCTTAGCCGTTTGCATGCTGCAAATCGATGACATTACCAAATCACTACAATGTCTGGTTGACGCCATCTTCTGTGGCCACATAGGCCATCGATCTTATCAACAGATCCACATGTACAATGATCCCCAAATGAACACCTATCTACGTCAGGCCGAGCGTCACATGGCCGGCTAGCGTTTTTTAATCCCGAAGCAATAGCATGTATTTTTTGCTAGAATAAGCAACTTAATAGTAACTCATTTCTGTCACTTGTTATTTTATGCGATTACCCCCTCACCTATTATTGTCCATGAAGCTCACACTTGGTCTGACACTAGGCTTATGTATATTTCTTACCGGTGAGGGGATATCCAAAGCGCAATCAGACACCTCTGTGGATCAGTTGGTAAAGCAACTTTCCAGTCGACGATTTATTGATCGCGAACGAGCAACTCTGATCCTCATCGATCAGGGCACCAACGTTATTCCGCTACTGCTGAAGCAACTAGAAGAACAAAGCTTTGAAGGAATGACTAGGTCACTACACATCCTTTCCGAGCTGACGTTGTCAGACAAGCAGGGATTCAAAGCCAATGGTATTCCACGTCAGTCTTTGGAAAGGCTAGCTAACTCTCAGAACAATCGCATCGCTCGCCAAGCAACTTCTTCTTTGGATCGTATAAATGCGATTCGTGAAGGTGATGCTATTCGTGGGCTCACAAAGCTGGGGGCTCGATACAACCGTATCTATACACGTGTTGGAGCCGACTCTCGATATGTCCAGCAATTACATCTCGATAATGGGTGGCAGGGAGACCCTGAGGATCTGTACATGCTACCGTGGGTTGCATCTGCTGAGGAGCTATTTATCGAGGAACTGGAAATCGACGAGCATTGGTTTGCTATTATTAGTCGCATGCGTCGACTGACATCATTAGTCATAAAGCGTTGTCCGTTAAACGATGACTCCGCAAAGTATATCGCAAAGCTAACAGCATTGACGAATCTGGATATTCGATATTGCCCCATTACTGATGCAGGTTTTTCCCAACTACACCCGCTCAAGAAATTAGCCTATGTAAAGTTCTACGGAACGAATGGTACTAAGGAAGGTGCGGAGCGTTTGCAGCAGATTATCAAGGCTGAATTGGACTTTCGGCTGGGAGCATTTCTAGGTGTCGGGTGTCGTCAGCCTCCCGCAGCCTGTTATGTCGAAAGCGTGCAGCCAAATACCGGTGCCTTCAAAGCGGGGCTCATGGTTGGCGACATCATTACCGCATTTGACGACAGACCGGTAAAAGATTTCAACGATCTTCGTCGTATCATCAGTGGTCATCGTCCTGGCGATAAGTCAAAGGTGACCGTCACTCGTATTGGCATCCCACAAACCGGTGTTTTCAACAAGGGGTTGGATACAGAGGTGAAAGTAACTGTCAAACCAAGTTTGGCTGGCGTGATTGTGGATGAGATCCCTGAAGATTGTCCACTATATCAAGCAGGATTGCGAAAGGGCTATGTAATTATCAATATCAACGTAGCCGAAGTTAAAACCGCCGAAGAATTCAACAAAGTTATTAAGGATAGCCCGGCAGGCCCCATTCGATTTGTCTATTCGACCAATGCCAAAGAATTAGTCATCCATGTCGAATTTGGTGAATGGGATTAACGTCGAGACTCAATAAGAACAAATAAAAAAGCCGTTGCCTTCTCCAGGAGAACAATCATGTCCCCGATCAATCGACGCGATTTTGCAAAAACAACGGTAGGTACGTTAGTCACCTACTCTCTTCTCAATACGCTTTTTCGACAAGAGCTTTTTTCGGCTGAAATCAAACCTGTGGCAGCTCAATGGATCAAAGATATTGATGAACTGGGGAAAGACCTAAAAGGGGCAAAGCTTTCTCAACTCCAGTGGAAAGAGCAGTGTGAAAAACTGTTTGCTCAAGCTGACCTAAAAGACCTTATGAAATTCGTCGATTTCGGTGGGCGAATCTCCAGTACTCCGTTTCGTGAAAAAGGTGAACGTCCAATTCGTTTCAAATTTCCTGAGGTGGAAGGCCTGCCAACCAATCTGATCTTCGGACATCAAATCTTCAAGCTCAAAAAGGGACAGAGTGTTGTGCCCCACGGGCATAACAATATGGCGACTGCCTTTTTAATCATGAAGGGTGAATTCCACGGTAAACATTATGACCGGTTGGAAGAATCAGACAGTCACATGATTATCAAGCCCACGATCGATGCCAAGTTTACGACCGGTGAGTGCTCCACCGTAACTCAAGTGAAAGACAATGTTCACTGGTTCAAAACGGAATCAGACGAAGGATATATCTTCAACATTCACATCCTTGGGCTGAATGCGGGTTCAAGCGGCCGAGTTTATGTTGACCCTAAAGGGGAAAAGATTAGCGGGGGCCGTATTCGTGCTCGTAAAATTGGAGCCGCTGAAGCCACTAACCTCTATGGTTAAACAAAGATCTAATAATTCACTTAGTCATGCTCACCTTCATTCCTTTCGAGGAACCCAATGAAAACTCTTGAATTAAACCATGTCGCCATCCATGTAGAAGATGTGGAACGGACCTGCGATTTCTATGCAAACGTTCTCCAACTGACTCCGCTTCCCCGACCAGGATTCGATTTCCCCGGTGCCTGGTTCCTCCTTGGCGCCGTACAGGAACTACATATCATCGGTAACCGTGAAGAGGATGTGAACGGACATCCACGAGGGAATCACTTTGCGTTAATGGTCGATGACATTGATGCATGGGAAGCCCATCTAGATTCATTAGAAGTTGAGCACTATCCGCGTCGCGTGCGTCCAGATGGAGCTCAGCAACTCTTCCTGCACGATCCTGATGGTCACACTATTGAACTCTGCGTTCCACCACCGGACGTAACTGAAGAAGCCGCAAGAGAATAAATTATGGACTTAGAGTTAAAAAACAATGGCGTGTTGGTTGTGGGCGGAGCGAAAGGCATCGGACATGCCATTGCGCGACAATTTGCCCTTGAAGGCGCTGATGTCATTCTTGCTGACATCGACCCGCATGTCCATCAAGCAGCTACCGCGATGGCTGACAATGCCTGTGGTAATATTCGCAGCGTGATTCTGGACGCAACCGACTATCAAGCTGTTAAGACGCTAGCAGGTGAATTGAATGGGAAAGATAGCAATCTAAATCATATTGTGTATGCTGCCGGAGTGGGATCGAACAAGTTTGGTTTTCCATTTTGGAAAATGGAGCCCTCTGATTGGCCGTTTGTGCTCGAAGTAAATCTCATGGGAGCAGTGAATGTTGCGCACGGGTTTGCCCCTCGCATGCAGAAGTGCGGAGCCGGAAGTATCCTATTTATTGCTTCGATTGCAGCCCAAATGGGCTCTCAAACCGATCCTCCCTATAGCGCCGCAAAGGCTGCCATCGTAAACTTCATGCAAGTGGTTGCCAAAGATTTTGCTCGCCATAACGTCCGAGCAAATGCTATCAGTCCAGGGATGATCCAGACGACACTCAACAAGAGCGTGTGGGCAGCCTGGAACGAAAGACAGTCCGAAGAAGACAAACGCGATTATAAAGACTGGGCTGACGAGAAGATTTCGAAGATCTGTCCACTTGGCCGCTGGCAAGACCCCGACGACATCGGCAAAATGGCCGTATTCTTAGCCTCACAGGCTGCAAAAAACATCACCGGTCAGACAGTCAATGTCGACGGCGGGATTATTATGCATAGCTAAATAACAGCATTATTCTTCGGTAGCCGGTAGAATCGTCAACCAAAAGCGATTCCGGGTTAGAGTCGAGTTTTTAATCAGATAGTGAGCTTCAATGCTCCCGCCTTCATAGGTACCAA
>MDSW01069649.1_pt1 | contig 16573 bp, 18 predicted proteins | sample 811171 | NCBI WGS metagenome assembly MDSW01 (sample SAMN05326641, study PRJNA326480) | marine metagenome | isolation source: seawater | place: Atlantic Ocean: North West | collected 2012
AAATTACGGGGTTGTTTTATTTAAAATAACCCTTGAATCTTTAAATCTGCGTGTCAGTGATATTTTAAAATACAGCTAAAAATAAAGAAAGCAAATATTGTTAATTATTGAGAACGACGTATAGATTTAGAGAGAACGCGACTCCAAGCCACAATATGTATGGGATAAGGAGGCGAGCCGCAGTTTTGTTGAATTTATAGAATGCCTTATAAGTGAGGCCTGTGAAAGCTATTATGAGAATCATGTCGATAAGGGCGTACAATGGCATTTTCATGTCGAAGAAGATAAAGGACCACATGAGGTTAAAGAATAGTTGGAGGAAGAAGTAGTCGAGGGCGTCGCAGTATTTGGTGCATTGTTTGGTTTTTTTGATTAAGAAATAGGAAGCGGCCATTAATATGTAGAGAACGGTCCAAATAGGGCCGAATACGTAGTCGGGAGGGGTCCATGGGGCTTTGTTTAATTTAGCGTACCAATCGTTCATTATTAATAAAGTGAAAGAATTTAATTTCTTCAAGTGTCACTGACTAATCGAAGAATACTAACGCATGGGGGCTCTGGGACGCGCCGGCGGAGGCGTCGGGTCGAGGCGACGCAACAGGAGAGGTTTTTTTGGTGGATACATAAATCTAGACATTCCAACAATAAATGTTGCTAGTATTAGAATTAATAGGGGCGCCCCAATTGTGATATCACCTCCTCCCTTCTTTGGGCGCCGTCGTTCATAAATCCAAGCAGGGATCCACAGAAGTTGTAAGATAAGAGGTGAATAAAATATAGATACTGGGATGGAAAAAAGAAATAAAAGGCCCACAAAATGATAAACTTTCCAACCACCCATATTAATAATGTGAAAGAATTTAATTTGTTTAATCGGATAGAATTAAAGTGAGACCGTCGAAATCGCCAGAATTGAGTTCGTAATCGGCGCATATTTCGGATGCTTGTTGTTCGCTGTAGTGATTTTCTCCTTTTTGGGGCGCTTGAGATTTCATAGTGGTTTTTATTCTAATTACGATAAACTCGGATCCGTAAATGTTTTTCAGAGCGCGGTATTCGTTTTCAAAGCGCAAATCGTCTATTACAACGAAGCTCTTTTCGTCTTGCGATTCGCATTGGGCTTCGTATTTTTCCACGTCGCGAATAGTTTTTCGAGCAAAAACGTCTTTATCCACGGAGCGCATCGCATCTCCTATATTTTGCAATAACAGGCGATCTTTGTCTTTCATATCGTAATAATCCCGCGCAATTTCTTTTAGACCCGTGGCAAAACTGAATATTTTGAAATTGTAATTCTGAGAGAGCCAGTTTGCCATAAACGACTTGCCAACGCCAAACTTGCCAACAAATGCAACCCTATTTGCGAAATAGGTCTGCATTTATTATTAAATAAATAATGCGGCAGTTTTTAATATTTTAAAGTTTTTCTATTTTACCTGGAATCTATGGCCAAATTCGCCAATTCATCGGCTTTTTCGTTCCATTTGTTGCCGGCGTGCCCCTTGACCCAAACAAAAGTCCACCCAACATTGAGTTCTGTTATTATTTTTTGCGCCTTTTTTTTTAGTTCGATTAGGTGGGGTTTATTGCATTTCCACACTCCGTGCATTTGCTTTACGATAAGGTCGCTATCCGTATAAATGGCTATTCTTTCGTCCTCTTTTACGCCTCTTTTTTTAATATTTTCCAGGGCGAGAATAACTGCAGTATATTCTGCTACGTTATTGGTTGTTTTGCGGCCAACGTATTCGCTTATTTCTTGAGTAATTTCTGGGTAAAAAATTATGGCTCCAGCGCCTCCTGGACCAGGATTTCCTCGGCAAGCGCCGTCGGTGTAAGCTTTAATGGTGCTCATCTTTAATATACTCCAGAGCTTATTTTTTAAATATCATTCGCATTTTGAAGAACAAACTTCTTCCAACCCTGTTGTGTTCTCGGGCCCTTGTACGGTATTTTATCACCATTTTTAGATACTAATAGGATTGTAGGGAAGCCTTTAACACCTAACGATTTGACTATTTGCGGTGATTCGTCGACTTCGTAGTCTTGAATAGAGACGTTACCATTGGAAGTATTAATGACGCCGTTATTTTGTTTCTTGAATAAATCCCACTCTTTTAGGGGTTCCGAGTCGTCTTTGCGCTTTATCGCTTTGCAGTGTCCGCACCATTTTGCCCAGCAAAGGATAATACGGGCTTGGTGTTCTTCGTTTGCAAATTGTTCTTTTATGCATTTATTTTTGAAGCCTTCCATTCCAAGGAAAAACCAACATACTATAAGAAATGCTGCGATAATTCTTCTTATGGCGCAGAATGAAAGTTGCATTATTAATTAATACAAATATTTAAATTCTCCGTTTTTTCGCATCCACTCTCCCACCGCACTCTCTTCCAGAATTTTATCGACGGAATATTTGCAACACATCTCGTTGTATTTCCAGGGGTATTTAATAGGACAACCTCCAGAACCGTAAAAGAGAATTCTGGAATTTCTCAGCAATAACTTATTATCTTGGCATTCTGCTCGATTTAATATATTTTTAGAGGCTTCTTCCATCGTCGAAGCAAAGAACCCGTGACAGACCCAGATCCACAATAAGGCCACAAATCTCATAGTTTTTGTTAAAAATATGTGCGATATCAACTTAAGTAAGTTAACGTGTTTATTCTCAGTGTGTATATTTGTACCATTGTGACGCACCCTAAAAATAAGGATGTACTCTGTTTAAAAAAACATCTAAGTACATTATTACAACACCCTTTTCTATGCAACACGAAGAGACCAACGAAGAAGAACTGAAACACGTCAAGTGGTTGGCGTTGGCGAAGATAAAAGAAGGAGCTTCTCTTAATGTTGTTAAGAAGTTGTTCATCTACGAAGTGGAGAGAAAAGGCATATACGCAAACGACAGTATGTGGATTTACTTGGCAAAATCTACGCCAAGTTACTGTTTCTCACCCCCGTTTTTGGAAGGATTTAAGACGGAATCGTTTTCGTGCAGTGCATTGGAACAAGTAGCGACGATTCTAAACCCGTAAAAAATCGAAATCAAAAATCAAAAATCGAAGAAAAATAAAAAAACAAAACACCTTTTAAATCACGTAAACAATATTCAAACATGATTATGTCAAACAAAACAGAGGAATTCTGCGCACTTGCTGCTTCTCACGCAAAAATGTCGCCAATGCTACAGAAACACGGTTGCATCGCAGTTGTTAACGGTAAAGTTGTGGGAAAGGGGTATAATAACTACAGGAACTATTCTAAAGATGGGTTTATTAGGGCGTGTTGTTCTTGCCACGCAGAAGTGGCAGCGATACGGGATGCTTCTAAAAATATGAGGTTGCGATGCGTAAATCCCTTAGTAGTTCGTGGCTAATAATAGTAAAATTAAAAAAACAAACAATATATTAAAATTTTTCAAAAAAATGGTTCTATTTGTGGCGAGACTGGATAAAATGGATAATCTTAAAGATTCTCAACCCTGCAGCCATTGTTACAAAGTGATAAAAAAATTGGGAATAAAGAAAATAGTATATTCAACCGACCAAAATAACTATGACTATTGTAAAACTGTAGATTACGAGCCTAGTAGTATAAGTTTAGGTTATAGTTATATACGGGATGGATATAAGAAAATCACAAAAAAGAATTAATATAATCGTACATAACTTTTACCTTATCTTCAATGAGTAAGTTGTCGTCTAACATACAGACAATTTCGCTGTCGTATTTTTTAAGCCATTCCGTATGATAGTACTCGCAAGCTTCGACGTAATTAGCATTTATTTCCTGCTCGCCCGTTCTGTTTCTTTTTTTGATGCGATTCATGCATTCTTGGCAGTTTGTGTTGAGGAAAATAAACCGATGTTTATTTAGATTTTTTTCGAAACTGTCGAACCAAAGTTTGTATATTTGAAATTCGGCTTTGTTAATTAGGTTCTGATCGTGTAACATTTGAGCAAAAACGTTGCAATCCGTATAAACGCTCCTTTCGGAAATAATAACGGCGCCTGGGTTCTTATTGAGTACGTCGTTTATGATATTAAGTCGTGTAATGTAAGCAAGCATTTGGAAAGAAAAGGCGTATTTATTTTTGTCTTCGTAAAAAAGTTGAATAATGTCTTTATTGCCATCGTTTATTTCGCGCCAAAGCTCGACTGGTTCCTGCAAAAAAATCAACTCTCGACCTTTCATAGTTTTTGGAAGCTTGTTTCTTAAATCCTCTACGAACGTAGATTTACCAGACCCGATATTACCTTCAATGCTAAAAATCATCTATAAATTATAAAGTAATTAATTTTTAAGTTTATTTAAAAAAATGGCAGTTATCAATAATATCAAAAGTAATATGAATACTAACGTTACAAATGTTACAACCGGCCAAGAGGCAAGTATCCCCGATTTTCAAGGGTTAGTTGCGCCTGGACCTACAATACAACTGGAGCCTTCCGAAGTAAAAAGATTTACTACACCTCATATGTCGAGAAAAGACTTGGAGAATATATTGGGTTTTAGACCGAAAGGTTTGGATATCTATAGACAATCTTTCGTTCACAAATCCATATTGCGAATCGTAAAAATGCTGCCAGAAGAAGATGTTCCGTCTTATATGTTCGAGTCGAACGAACGATTAGAATTTGTAGGAGATGCTATATTATCTACGGTAACTGCCGTGTATCTTTACAAAAAATTCCCGGATAAAGACGAAGGATTTTTAACTAAAACTAGGTCGAAACTTGTAGATACCAAAGCGCTTAGCAATTACGCAAGAAAGAAGAGACTAGGCGACCATATGCTTATGAGCCGTCATTTAATACAAATGAATGGAAAAGATAAGGACAAGATGTTGGAGAACGTGATGGAAGCTGTTATAGGCGCAATTTATTTAGATTTGGGTCTGGACCATGCTACCAAATTTGTGCATAATCTGTTTGATAATATGACAGACTGGGATATTGTCCTTCAAGATTCAAATTTCAAGGACCAAATATTGCGTTACTGTCAACTCAACGGATTAGAACTTCCTGTTTACGAAATAGTTAAGACCGAAGGACCACCTCACGAGAGGACTTTCGAAATGAAAGTTCTCGTAGGGGGGCGTATTGTGGGAACGGGCTGGGGTAAAAAGAAAACCAACGCCGAACAACAAGCAGCCCAACAAGGAATGCTTTTTCTAAATAAAAATCGTGTCAATTAAATTTTTAATTTTTAATTTTTAATTTTTTTTAGAAACTTTTGTTTTTAAATTTTTCTGGATTCGCGTCGCTGCTTTATTTTTCGTTTTAGATATTCTTTTACCAAAACCCGACCGCGGCGACATATCGCGAAACATACCCGCGACCGAATCAGCTGCTAATCCTTCACTAGGTCGTGGTTCGACAACCGCGGGATCTAAAGCCGTAGTTATTCCGGCCTGACGACCCCTTTCCGCGGCCATCAGACGAGCCCTTTTTTCGCGGAACGCCCTCTGTGCTAATTGCACTCCTTTCTTTTGCCTTAGGAACTGTTTCCGTTCTAACGATTGCGCCTCTGGATTTCCTCGTCTCACCTGCTCGGCAAGGCGAGTTTTAGCGAGTTCCCAAACCCGTTTAGTACGGCTTACATCTGAAGATGGTACGGGTTGCCTCGGTTGCAACGGTGCCAATTCTATTTCTGACGGTAAATGTGGTGACGTAGGGGGGCGTACCTGCGTTCTACTACGTCGAACTCTTCGAGCAAGTCTTCCAGCAGTTGGTACCGCTCGTGCTGCAGCGGCAAAGGGGTCACTTGCTGGAGTAGATCGACCGGATGGCGGTAGCAATGACCGTGTTGAGCCTGAAGTGCTTCGAGATGTGGGCGATGGTTCGCGCGGTAATAGAGGTGCGACGTCTTCTGTCCTTATTACTTCTGCTTGTGGTGGTAATTTTACCCCAAACATTCGTTCATACGCGGTAAGTGGCCTGCGGAGTTCTCGCTCAAGTCTCGCGCGTTCTTCAGCTTGGCGGGCGGTGCGGGCGGCTTGCCAAGTATTCCATCGTTCACTCCAAGTAGGTTGAGCTTGGCCGTAAATAAGTTGGGGTGGTGCGGCGGGGGGATGAGGTCTGGTGTCCATTTGCCAGGGGGTGAGTACAGGTGATTGATCTATCCAGCGTCTCATAAGATTTCTAATGTGAAGAATGAGTATAAATACGGCGATGAACCAGAGAATGTAAGTTATATTTTTCCAGGATTGCCAGTCGTCTAATTTGCTGACATCTCCGTTATTAGCGGGTATTTTTTCTGGTTCTATGTTATCTATATATTTTTTGGTATTTTCATCGGTGCAACCGTCAGATTTGTATTCAATTTTATCAAAGTAAGAATTTGCAAGAGATACTGATGGCTTAACCCACAACGTACAAAATATAAGCAGAACGAAAGGAAAGAATAAGGAAACCCAAGTTCTCCAAGTCCTGTAAATGCTAGTTTGCATCGTTTGGATGTGCGGATAAGTTCCGAATAAGCCTCTACTTTCGCTTTTAATAAGCTTATGCGCTTGTTGAAAATATGGAGTATAATCACCAAACGGTCTTTGCAGTCCCCGCCACCTGGTCTGTATCCTTTTTGCGGCTATATCTTCATCTTTCCTAGGCTGAAAAGGTGCGGTACGAGGTGGCGTAAATACATTCTCAGATATCATTGGGGGCCCGATCCAAGCTGACAATTTTAAAACGCTGAGTAAATATACGCCAAATGCTACGATAAACATAGAATATTGCGAAACGTGAAAATCGCTCATGGGATTGATTTGCGAGCCCGTACCATTGGTAAAAACACCGCTTAAACCTAGACCGACAGTGACAATACCGATGCCAAAATACACCCACTGAGTGAAATTGACACCGGAAGGTTTGGTGTTTGGATAATCGGGGCGGCCAAAGCGCCAACGCAACCTTCCGTCTGGGGCAACAGCTCCTCCCTTGAGGATATAATTTTTGATATCATTTAAGAAATGGACGGCATCGGTAGATTCGCTGACAGATAAATTTCTTGTAATTTCGTTCCAATCTTTCCATGGTCTACGGGTTCTGTTATTTTTTGTGAATCTGTGCTTTCTCGCTGGGGATGCCATATTGTTGCCAGCGAGAATTTCGTTCCAACTAATTCCTGTTAAATTTGAGAAGTTTTCGGGTACTAAATTCTTTGACAATTTAAACCATTCAAATCCTCCCCACATTGGGTAGTATATATATTTGGGGATATCTTGTAAGGCGGGGACTGTTCTTCTTGAAGTAGAAGTTGATAGAGCAATGATATTACATATCATGCATATGCTAATAATTGTCAAAATGCACCATAATATGAATGTTACACTGAAAAACCCAGGTAAAGTATTCTTGACATTGAACCCGTAGCTCAAGTTCCAAAGATCGTTATTATCTTCTGTTTTCTCGTTTGTAAACTGTTCTTTATTTAAAGTTTCGTTAGTTTCTTCGTTAGTTTCTTCGTTAGTTTCATCGTTAGTTTCTTCGTTAGTTTCATCGTTAGTTTCATCGTTAGTTTCATCGTTAGTTTCATCGTTAGGTTCATCGGATTTTTTTTTTTACGTACGAATCCTTTAGTGTTTTTGTAATATTGTTATAAGATAATATATTATCTTTTGCAAAGCCAGACAAATCTTGTGTTTTTTTACCAATTTCCATTTACTAAATAGTATATATTATTTTTATCGTTTTCCTTGAAGATGTTAACTGCCCCTTTGTAAATCCGAAAGGGCTCACATATACGGGGTAGTCGTTGATGTAAACCCAGTCTGTGGGCGGGGCGCTCCGTACTGCTGCGGGGTTGACGCCAAGTATTGCCGCATTGGAGATATACCCGCTTGCATAGGCGGTGGGTCTAGAACTTTTTGAGTCTTCCAGAACATTTCTTCGCAAAAAATTATGGTTAAATAAACAAACGGGTAAAAAATGGCAACGACTATTCTGATTAAAGATAGTAAAGCATAAGGCCACGAAAATTTACTATTATTATTATAAAATTTTATCCTTTTAAAAGCGCCTATGACGGCTGCGCCTATAAAAATCCGCGCAACCAACTCGTCATCTACATTTACACCCCAACGGATTGGTTTTAATATTCCACCGTGAATCCGTGTTACGTAGGATTGTACTCGAATAGCATTATCAACAGTAGCTTTCCAAATAGTAGTGGCCAAATCGTCAAAAGCTGCATCGTCTTCAGCTTTAACTTCTTCGGTTGTTTTTTTAGCTGGGGGTGTTTCGACGTCCGGAGATGTTTCGACGACAGGGACGGGTGTGGGTGTAATTTCATTAGTGAATGTATCAAAGTTGTGATTTTCTTCTAATAAAATAATATCATTATCTTCCTTAATTTCAAAATCTTCGTTCGTAAAATATTCCTGGTTAGAACTTTCTGGTCTTTCCATTCTTACTAATAGGTATTAAAAAAAATAAAGATATTTAGTATATCTATTTAGATGCACGAAACGCCTATTAATTTTTTGGCGGGATTTTTCGGGGGGCTCGCGTCATCTGTATTGTTAAGTCCTCTCGACGCGTTGAGAATTCAGCATCAACTTAACGAAAAGACATTAATAGACAAACAAATACTATCGAGAGCAGTAATAGGGTGCGTGTCATCTCAACCAGCCTTTTGGGGGATGTTCTGGGCGACCAGAAATCTTGTAAGAGATAAAATTAATAAAAACTTGGAGCCTTGGGTATCTTCCAGTATAGCAAGCACTCTATGCAATCCCTTATTTTGCTTTAGAACCCGTATTTGCAGTCAAGAGAATTTAAAACATGACGTTAAAACAGTTTGGAAAGGTACAATGAATCTAAAAGACCGTTGGACCCGAGGTTTAGGGTTAACTTATTTTCACAACGTACAGTTTGCGTTTTTGGTTCCTTTGGTTGAGATGATGAGAAATCCTGAGAAAGATACGGCTAGTTCTACAATTTTAAAAACGGCGGTTGGGAAGATTATTGTGGGTACGGTTTGGTATCCGATAGAGGTTTTCAGAACTTTTAAGAGAATGGGGCAAGATAAAAACATCTATGAATTTGCCTTTTCTAAAGAAAAGGGTGTGTTTTGGAGAGGATATCCGATATTTCTTATCAGAAGCGTTCCTCAAACGGCAATTTCACTGGGAACAGCTATGTGGCTGACTGGATGAATCAGAAGAAGTCTCTGCAATCGGTGCTGCAGTAAAACCACTGAACTAAAAAAACTTTGTTATCTATCATGCTTAATGATTTTAGACAAGTGTGGCAAGGAACTACTCCGTGAAAATTGTAGATTATGTTTAGTAATTCTAATGGTAGCGGAACCATTTAATAAAATGTACCAAGAAATAAAACACTAAAAAACATGGCAGTATATTAATAAAAGGAATTATGTTTGATAAAGCTCTAGAACTCGCATCTAAGTTCCCTGATACGTTTGTATTTGGCGGTTATGTCAGAGATGTCATGATAGCGGGATTAGATGAAAGTTACGTTAAAGATCTAGACCTCTTTTTCCAAAAAGAAAGAGACGTCTGGAGCTTCATAGAAATATTCAGCATTTTCTTCCGTAAATTAGACACAACTGTAAACAGAGCAAGAAAAAGAAACGGATATCTTAACAACGACAACGATGTAATAAGTTGCGTATTCATCGACGAAAACAAAAAGTTTTATATCGACTGCGTATTCCCTAACATATACGAGATTCAGATTAACCAACAACTTAAAGAACCCATCACGTACAGAAACGCGGACATGGACGTTAACATGTTTTTCCTAAAACTCGACGGCAATAAAAGCCAAATGCAGATTTGCTCTCTGCCTCACAATTACAATCCCGCAAGCTCCACAAACAGTGATAACAAAAGAGAACTGTTCTTTATAAAAACCCTAGGTGCGATACACCAGTCCAGATTTAACATTTTAAACACGCCAGATCAACTCGCTCTAAACAATAGGCAAAAAACCTGGCCCGACATAAATACCGTAAGGAGCAAGGCAATTAAATTGTTGTGGAGAGCCGAAAAGATGGTTTCCAGGGGTTGGACCCAAGAAAACGAAAACGCCGCGGGAAGGAAGTGGTACGTGGTTAAATTCGGCAATTTGGAGACGTCCTGCGATAAAGGTTCTTGGTCGGATGTGCGAGAAATAGTGCTATCCGAAAGTAAGTGTTCTATATGTTACGGTGATTACGAGAAAGACCACAAGGTCTTGGTAGGTCCGTGCGGTCATACGTGTCACGTTTTCTGTTCTGATTATTCCGCGGAAAAGGATAAAAGAGAGGATACGGGGTTTGTGGGGTGGATAAAGACGGGAATTACTCGTTCTAAGGAGCTTCGGTCTATGAATTTGCCATATGCGCCAACTTGTATGTCGTGTTTGATGTGTAAGCGTTCGATATTTTGAAAAAAAATAAAAAAATTTCGAAAGCCCTTTTAAGGGTGGTAAGTTAGCAAAAATGGATAACGGCAAATCGAATAAAAGAGCAGATAAAAGGACAGCTGCTAAAAAAAAGAGAGCTCACAACGGAAAATACAGTTCAAAACACATTAGAATTGTAGAAGAACAAAAATCAAAAGATAAAAAGATTACTCGTGGTTGCAAGTCTTGTCGTGACAAGGTGTCGAATAAATAGTGAGACCGCAGTACACTTCGGATTCTCCCTCGGCACTGTAATCCTGGTATTCGTAAATACCCATTTCAATGGCCTTTTTTAATATCATCCTAAAATTAGTCCAAAATTCAGTGCCGTGCCCGTATTTTACAGAAGCCATATGCGCCAATTCGTGCAGTATAACAAACATCGCGGTGTTAAGTTCCTCGTGCTCTCGCGTCTCTTTATCTGTGAGACAAACTCGCAATTCGTGGTCTTTGTTAACGATATAAGCTATGGTGGTTTCTGACGGGTCTGTTTCGCGAAGTCTCACGTTCTGCCACCTATCTTTAAGCCGACCTGATTGGCCTTTTGGTGTATCTTCGTTTACTATCCATGGTATGGAGTCGGCCTGATTAACTAATTGGTCGCAACGCCTTCCCATTTTTTCGAATAATTCCATTATTTTTTCTTTGTTTTTTGTGCTGGTTAGCCCGTATTCTTTGGCGCCGTAGCGTTCAAATTGGACGCCGTCGAATATATATATTCCCAGATAGGGGCTAAGTATGTAAGCAATTATAACCGATAATGTGATATAAAGACCTGTTAAAATAAAATCCTTTCTTTCGTTAACTGAACCTTTTGAAAAAAGCATGTCTGTTAGTTTTTCGAATACTTTACAAGAAAACGGAGAAAAAAAAACGATGGAAATCGAAGAAAGTTCATTGGAATATCAAAGTTCATCGGAAGATGCCGAAGAGACTTTAACAGTAGAACTCGGCGAAAGAGAGCGCAAATTATTGTTATTAAACGATAAACACAGACGTATCCATGAAAAGAAATCCGATTTTAAAAGAGAGTGGGTCAGAGATCTTCTTATGAGAAAAGATTTCGAAGATCTGATGATACACAGCATCGGAGACGATTCAGAGAAATGGTGGGAAGCCTGGAACGAAGACGAAATATTAATAATAGAGCGCTGGTTAAAGAGTTTGAAGGCTACAGGTATAGGTTGTCTCCCTTTTTGGACCAAAGATAAGTATCTGCTGTCGCGAGTTGCTGGGAAATTGGCTCTTTCTAATTTTCTTTATGATAAGGGGTTTATTGGCGCCAATGACGACTTGCATTACGAAATCATTAAAAATATAAGAGTTTTTGTGAATAACACGTACAGAAACGAAATATTCATTTCTGAATATTGCAGGCATCCTTTTACGTCGAGTGGTTTCCATAAGAAAATAGATGAATATATAGGAATAGTTCTCGTAAACTTTGAAAAATGGCAAGAAAACTTGGTAAATAACGTTATAATACCAGAAACTGAAATGATACAGCAATTTCAAACAACCATCCCAGAAAACTCAGAACAGTTCTGGGAACGAATGAATCTTTTGTATAAACAAAAGGATAAACTGTTTAAAAAATATTACACAGAAACAAGCCAACAAACAAACAAAAACTGTTCCGATTTTTGCTCTTCAAGAGTCGATTTTTCGTTTGGTTGTGTGCCTAAGCCTTCTAGAAATAATAGAGCCGTCGTTTCTAACGAAGCTCCTGATTTTTTTGACGATACAACAATATTGTGGGAAAAGTACGAAGTCGCGAAGCGAGAATCTGAAAATTTGGAAGAATTAGTGGATATTGAGTGGAAGCTTTTTAAAGTTTACGAAAGCAGATTAGCCGAGAAAAATCCGAATTACTTTTTTAACGTTTTAATACAGAAAGACATGCCTATTATAAACATAAAAGATTACAACCCCAAAGACGGACAAAACTGTTCTTGTTTGTGCTATTGGGTAGATTTTTTGGAGCTAATATACGGGATTTTTATATGCATTCTATTGGCGTATTTGCCCGTAACCGACATCATAGAATTCGAAAAAGACAGAACCAACATCATACTTTTGATAGAATTTTTCTTCAATATAATTCCTCTTTTACAATTCATATCTGGCAATTTTTATTACAACAGCCCACATTTCAGAGGATTTCTAATAAACAGACTAAACCGCGCGAGCAAACGACACAACGAATTTAATAGGGCTCCGTGCCACACAATGTGGATTACAATGGGTCTTACGGTATTATTATCAAGTTTGTACGCTTTAATGCTTGTGTTTTTTTACGAATCGAACGATTTAGAAATATTGATGGGCACTTTTTATTGTTTCTGGTCGGTGCCAAGCATAATTTACAACGCCTCCCTTTTTTACATGGTATTCACCGAACATCTAAGCGAAATAAAGTGGATTTGCAAGAGAGTCGAAGAGGGATACGGCTCTTTGACATTTTCAAACAAGAAGGACGACGCGCGCAAATCCTCTAAAAATATAAGATTTCAAAAATCGTGCATTTTCGAAAACTTCCCAGAGCAAAAAGAACCCATCGATATTAACGAGCTCGTCGTGCGAATTAGCGACTTTAGAAACGACCTCGAAACGTCATTCGACGCTTTTAACGCCATTTATTCATATTCCTCGTTATTCGGATTCATCGGAACCACCTTCATACTAGCCACAACCGTCAATAACATACGCCGCAAAACGCTCGTTTTTGAATTTTTAAACGACGGTCACGTGGGAGTTGTGGCTTGCGTCTGGTCCGTTGTTTTCTGCTTTTTCACCTATATAGCCAAGCAAATAGAAGACAAGACCCTTAAGTTAAAAGAATTGCTTAGTAAGCCTTTTTATACGCAGCTTTTTTTGAGAAGGCACAAAGATATAGGGGTCCATGATAACATCATGAGATTTCCTGAATGGAAAAGAGACCAGCTTTTATCTCGAAAACAAACCGACATAACGTTGGATTGGGCCGTTCTGAACGACGTTATTAACGCGGATTGGTACAAATTCAACGTATTCGGATTTACAATAGTGCCTAACATCAAAAAGGTAAGCGCCAGTATCGCAGTCTCTCTCTTCGTTGCCGTATTAGCAACTATCTGAGCTTCTTTATAGGCGCCTTTTTATCAGAGCTTGCATGAACCAGAAAACACGTTCGGAAATTCATGTATTTATTCACGATCTTCTCTATTTCCGACGCCCTTATTTTACGAACCCCCCGAATAATACTTTCAACAGGCGTGTATTTACCCCAAGTCACCAACTCTTCGCCGTACATCTCCACTATGTCTTTACTCGTCAACACGCTATACCGAACTAAATGCTCCAAATAAAGGTCCCTGTGACCATTAAAATGCAGAGGCTTAAAATTTTCTACGACACTGCGGACCGCTTTCACGCATCGCTCAACTTTGCGCGTGTCGCAGCTCCACTCTACCTCTATCAAAATACCGTAAGGTTCTATAAGAGCATCGCAGCTTACGGAATAAACAAGGCGTAATTTGCCTCTTAATATTCGATAAAGAAGGGAGTCCAGACCGCTTGCCAGTATTCGAGTGGAGATGTGGATGGTGTTCTTAGTTTTGTTTTTGAGTTCTTGGCCCAGGGGTTTGTTGTAAAAAACGAGTTTGCACTGTGATTTTTCTACTTCTGGTCTTTTAACGTGAATGACGCGTTTATTGTCTGGGAGTGGCGCAGTTAGCATATCGGGTATTTTGAATCGGGTTCCAGTTTTTCGAGTTTTTACGAAATTGGGAAGTCTGTTCGACCCAGATATAACGATAAACATATTGTTTTTGTAATATTTTTCGTAATACTTCTTGAGATTTTTGCTGTTAAACTTCGGCAGAGCCTTTAACATGGGTCTCACGTCATTTCCTCTCAAATAAGAAGAGCCTGGGAACAAAACTTTCATCGAGGCCAATTCCGTGTGATATTCCGTGGAGGAAAGCAAAGACAGCAACTCTTGTCGAACCGCGTGGGCTTCCCGTTTTACGTTTTTGAAAGTGGGGTTTTTCGCCAGTTTCATTAGATATTTCAAGCAAAAGTCGAGGTGTTTCGGGGGCGTCGAGAACCAGTACCGAACGAAGCCTCCGTGCGTTTCCGCGTTTTGTTCGAGGCCCATTCTTGCGATGTCTTTGTCTATATTATCGGCCGTTGAAAGAACGTGCTCGAGAAGGTGATTAACGCCGGGTTTATCTTTAGGTTCTTCGAATGTGCTGTGAGCTACGTACAAGCATACGGTAATGTATCCTTTTAATTTGGGGTTTGGCAGTTGAATTAAAGGTAATTCGTTCATTTATAATAAAAAACATATTTAAATGAACGAATGTTTTAAGACGCTCGTGTTTTCTTCAGGAGGAGTTCACGGACTTTTGCTTCTTGGAGCCGCAAAAGAACTTCTAGAGCAAGATGTAATTTCTTCTGTGACGCATTATATTGGCTGTTCCGTCGGTTCTATTATCTGCGGAATATTGGCGTGCAAAATAGATCCTCTAACCGTAATATCCGATTATTTGTCTTTGGATATTTGCGATTGGAACAATAGAATTTCTCCAGTTGAAGGGTTGATTAAATCCGCTCGATTTAGAATTTTTCTTAATAACTTGTTCGGTGAAAAAATGCTTAAAGACGTTCCCTCCAGACTCACGTTTACTACTTTAAACCTAACCAAAAAGAAGCTCTTATACATAGATACAACGACTCATCCCAATATAAAACTGGTAGATGCAATCATGATGTCGTGCTCCATACCGTTCTTATTCCCCATTATTAAACACCAAAACGACATTATCGTGGACGGCGGCATCACAGACCCCTTTCCCATTCACAAGACTGAAAATCCCAACGAAACGCTGGGCTTTAATATCGTGGCACCCTTTTTTACAGAAGGCGACAATCCCAACTCGTGGCTCTCTATTTCTTACATGATATACGACGCGATAAGGGCTCAAATTAGAAATCTGCAAGACATTTCAAAATATAACGTCTTGCATATTCCCAGCATCCCAGAACTGAAGAATATAATAAGGTGCTCGCCCGAGGAAAAGGTATTTCTTTTTCACAAGGGCAAGAATTTCACGAAGGTTTATTTGCAAGCCTACGCGGAAAGACTCGATATGCAAAACAACGACGTCAATGTCTATCAAGAAGAGCGCGACTCCGAAATCCAGTAATTAGTTTTGCTAGCCGATATCGAAAATACTTCTTCCATCCTTTTCAAAACTGACGCTTCGTTCGTTTCGTTCGTTCCGTCGTGTTCTACGTACCACGGTCTCGATACGTAATTAATAGAGTGGCCTCGGCATACTTGTTTTATATTTTTGTCTGGATATACAGTTTCTTTATTGCCGCCTGACAAAAAATGCACGAGTACATCCGTCTTATTTTCACGTAATCGGTCTATTATTTCTGTAATTTGTTCGTGTGGGAGTTCTTTTTCTCCTATAGAGAGCAGTAATACCACATTTATGAATTCTTTCGGACCGTTCCATTTTCTGTTAATCAGTTCTTGTTCTTCTTCTATTTGGTCTATTTCTGTCGTATTATTATTCTGGGTTTGAATGTCATTTATTTCGTGTTCTTCGTGTTCTTCGTGTTCTTCGTGTTCTTCGTGTTCTTCGTGTTCTTCGTGTTCTTCGATTTCCTTGGGGGTTTCGGTTTCTTTTTTGGAACGATTCGATTGAGCGGTTCTTCTCGAAGGCATTATTTCTATATTTTTAAGTTAAAAAGGAATATGTCTTTAAACTTAATTATTAAACTCCACGCGAATGTATACGCTCTTTACCTTAGAAGCGGTGCCTTTCGTCGTTTCTTCCTCTGATGCAGCAGACCTTATCAATTCTGCTAAAGTCGCATCTTGTATCTTAGTACCATCTTCGTCGGCTTCTCCTTGTCTTACAACGTCAAGTTGCAAGTGACATTTTATACCGGTATCTTGATTTACAATAGTTGGAGTGATAACACCGAAGGTTCCGCCTGAGGTCATACACTGATCTAAAGTCGAACCAGTCGGTATGATGGTAGTAGCTGAAGCACCACCTTCAACAGTGTGTGTATAAGTTCTTGTATATGACATTGTTTTTTATTAATAATAGCAATATAAAATAATTCTTTAAATAAATGTTTTATAGAATTTTGAAAGAACG
>MDSW01076567.1_pt1 | contig 16573 bp, 21 predicted proteins | sample 811171 | NCBI WGS metagenome assembly MDSW01 (sample SAMN05326641, study PRJNA326480) | marine metagenome | isolation source: seawater | place: Atlantic Ocean: North West | collected 2012
CCGCCAGTATGACCTGCACCAAATCCCTGGCTCCTGAACCAGACCTGACCGGCAGAATGGGTCAACCTCTGCACAATTCACTCTAGTGACAAAACGCCTACAGGGTGACAGGGAGTGGCAGGCCGCGCCCCACCGCATCGCTGAGTTGATAAATACGCATTTGGACACTGGCGGGCAGATCGCCGAAATCAGCCTGTTGCAGGGCCGCAGGATAGGTTATTTCAGTAGTTCCGGCGGCCAGGGTACGCTGGACACCGCCGTTTCGCAGAATATCGACCTCATATTTTTCATAAGTCTCGCCAAGTGGCACATCCGCACCGTCCTGCCATTCGCCGCCGATACGTCCCCGCCGGATCCAGCGCACCGTAAGATTGCCGCTCCCATCCCTGTACCCCTGCGCATGGACGGGAGCAAAGGGCATCAGGCTGCGCAAGCCCGGGGCCAGCGTTTCAACCGGAACGCCATCGGCCACTTGTCCGAAGGTGACGGCCCTGAATGTCAGCGCCCGCCCCCGATCCGCCAGATAGAGCGGCAGAGCGATAACTGTAGCAGCCTGAAGCAGGACAAACACCTCTCCGGCCACGTGAATGGACAGGTAATCTTCTGTGCCGCGCCGAGCCCGCAGCAATCCCGTCAGACGATACAGGTCTGCTTCCACCTGCTCCGCCGTTCTGAACTGCACCACCTCCCCGCCAACCCAAGCGATATTACCGCCATTCAGCACCGCCTCGGGGGTGAGGCTTTCCAGACCATCTGTGACGTGATCGAGACGCACCAGAAGCTCGCTGGCCTCATCCCAATAGGTCGCAGGGCCAGGAGAAAGCACATTTTCCACCCGGCCGGTAACCGCCGGCGTGGCAGAGGCTGCGAGCCGGGAAAAGGACTGCGCCTGATCCCGCGAAGCCAGCACCGTCATGCCCGGCCAGCGGCCTGGCGTGCGGGCATTGCCGGCGCAAAACAACAGGGGAGATGTGATGTCTTCACCGGTGATGATCGGCATGTCCATCAGGATCATACGGCTATCCGCCAGTGGCACAACTTGCTGTGGTGGCACGACGCCACTGTCGGCCTGTACGGTGTGTACAGACGCCGCACCGCTGATCATCACCCCCCGGCACTCCAGCCGGGCACCGTTGTCCTCGATCTCTTCCAGCAGGATTTTCTGGCTGAGCGCACCGTCACTGACCGTGACGACATCGCCCGGGGCCAGTTCAGCATAAGCCGGCGGCAGCGCAAACACGCTGCGGTCCCGATAACGCCATCCCCTGTCCAGAAGATCTTCCGTCAGAGTCTTGGCGGTGGCGGCGGACAGGATCGCGGGCAGACTATAGCGGACAACCCGGTCGCTGAGCACAGTTTGCCGACGAGCGCGCTGCACCCCGCCCTGATAATCCCGCGCCACATCATAATAGGACAGCGTGACTTCGCGCGGCAGGTCCATTTCCTGCAAGCGGCGCCGACGATAGATCCCCCCGCCCTCTCCCGGTGCCCCGCGCGCCAGTCGGGTGGCGGCGATGGTCATGTCGGACGGCCGCTCAAGATCCCGAAACACCAGAACGCCATCGCGTTCTACCACATCAAACCCATAAACCCCGGTCAACTGCTCCAGAACAGTGCGCGCGCTGTCCTGTCCCGCCACAACAAATCCCGGAAGCCGGGCCTTCAGCCCCTGGGTGTCCACGGAAGCAAGGGCGCTGCGCCAACACAAATCCGCAACGATATCCCCCAGGTCAATATCCCCGCCTTGATCCGCAATCACTTCAAAGGTCAGATTGGGAATTCGGTTGGCGTATTCGGCAAGTTCAAGATCTTCAAACACGACATAGGCCAGCCCGCGATGGGCCGAGACATTACTCATACCGTCCGACGCTTCAATCAATGGGTCCGGCATCTGATGTTCCGATCCGGTATATATTCGCATTTGGCCTGAAACGGCCAGCCGCCCGGCCGCATCCCGCAACAATTTGCCGTCCGCCCAGATGCGGCCCACATCATATATGGGCCGCCCGGATATAGCTATGGCAAAGGATGCCGAGTAGGTATAGGTGACCGAGGTGACGGTCTGCTTGCTGCCTTTTCCCCCGACGGTTTCTGCCTCCTCGTGGCGGGTTTCCTTCAGTCCCGTGGACCAGATCACATTCCCCGACAGACGGGTCGTGCCATACACCCATGGCAGGCTCTGGCCATAGGCGGAACTCTGCACCGCTAGATCCGTGAGCCGTCCCCCTTCCACCGTCCTCTGGGCATGTGTGCCAAAAATCGCAGCATCCAGAGATCGCCCAGCCAGCGCCCCGACAAGACCACCAACCGGCCCGGCCAGCGCCGTCCCCACCGTTGTCAGAACCAGTGTCGCCATCACATCACTCCTTATAATGCGGGATATATTGCGGGAAAGTGTAATATTGAGGAAACGCGTAAACTCGGCGGAGTCTGTCCCTCCAGTTCTGATCCAGCCGGTGTTCTACCACCCTTCCCCGCCGGCCGCAGGCATGAATCAGTCCCTGTTCGGACAACAGGCCCGCATGCCGCAAAGAGTTGTCCAGAGAGTTGTCCAAAGAGTTGTCAAGTGCCAGCAGCACCACATCTCCCGGCAGGGCGGCCGTAACCGCCCGTTCGATCAGCCCCGCCCGCTGCGCTGCCTGTTCCAGCTCGCCGGGCCGGGGAAAACGGCGATAGTCACGGTGATCATCCAGGGCACAACCAATCCACCGCCCCACATACAAAATCAATCCCACGCAATCCAGGCCGGCCCCGGGTTTTTGACCAGGAATCCGCCCCTGGTGACGAAAAGGGGTTCCCAGACAGAATCTTGCCGCTAGAATAGCGTTTTTTCTATAGAAGGCCTCTGCCAGACAGGAACGGTCAGAAGGCCCGGATAACACATCAGTCATGAAGGAATGATCAATTATGGATATGAATATAGTGGGGATGCATATTCACGAACTGCGTAACCAGTGCCGCTACATCGAAGCCAATGTGGGCGTATTGAACCAGTCTCTGGAAAAGCAGGCGCCGGTGGGAGTCTTTTTTGCCCTTCAGGGCCTGATGACGGCGGCCAATCAGCTGGCCCGTATTCTCTGGTCCCCGCGCAAGAAAGGCCGGGACCGTGCGGCCCGGCTCAGGGAAATTCTCGGCCTGCCGGAAAAACATCCGCTGAATAATGAAAATATTCTCTCTCTGTGGGATTTTTCCGACGAAGCCAATGATCAGTGGATCACCCAGTCCAAAGGTGAATATATTCTTTATGACTTCATCGGCGATATCGCCAACAGCCCGCACAAGGATGTGGAGATGAAAAATATTTTCCGCGCCTTTGATGTCACCACCAAAATCTACACCTTCCGCGGCGTGGGCTACAATATGGAGGCATTGCTGAAAGCCATTGCCGATGTCAGCAACCGGGTCAACCAGATTCATGTGCGCCTGTTCCCCGACCAGTGGAAACAGGTGGATGATCAGGGCAACCCCGTAGCTGCCGACGGTGATGTCGCCAATGAGGACACCGCCGCACCTGAAAAACCCGAAAAACAGACCAAAGACAAAGCGGAAGATAAAACAGAAAAGAAAACATCTGGGGAAAAAACCACGGCCAAACCAACCAAATCCAAAAAATAAGGCCGTCACAGCCCCTCATTTCAGGCCCGGGTAATAATACAGGCTGTCATGGCCCGGGAGGCGAGGTTCGCCTCGGAAATTCACAAAATTATTGAACTTGTTCCGGCAGGTTGCGGCTCTTTTGTCGCAGCCGGCCTGAACCTTGAAGACATCGCCGGTGCGAATATCATCCGGCAGGGGGTCATATAGCTGATAACTGCCACCGGCATAGGACTTCACCTCCCGCACCAGCCCGGCATTCGCCCCCGTGATCCAGCGCAGCAGGCCATAGGTAAACCAGCTATCGGCTTCCGGAGCGGCGGCCTCACTGAAGGTCTGGCGGTCGGTGACGGCGCTGGCTTGTCCGGTGCGCGTAAAGCGGGCCAAATCCACATGACAGCGCGGCCCACCCAGTTCCGCCCGGCATTCCGGGGAACAGATTTCCCCGATCTTTTGCTGCAACTTCTGGGTTAAGCCGCGAATTTCCGCTATAAAATGATGATCTTCCACGCTGACTTCCCCCACCCAGCCGGAGCGGTGCCGGATCCGCCCCTGTTCGGGTGCTGCCCAGTTAAGCTGAAAAACCTCCACCCGGGCATGATCATATCGCCCGGCAAGAATATCCTCCCGGCGGATGGCCCCGGAGGAGACAACGGCAGAGACCTCCAGATTATCCACATTCAGGCCATGACTGCTGCTGACCGCGCTGGGCAGAAAACCATCCACGGGCTGATAGGTGAAATGATCATGGATCACGGGGCGGTCATGAGTGGTAAACCCCAGGCTAATTCCGTCACGGCGCACCAGACGCCAGCACCAGCACAAGGTCAGCAAATCCTGCTGCAGGTGAGCCTTCAGATCCTGGGAAAGGGTTTTCATCTTATCCGCCTTTGCATGTTGATGTTTCGTCTGTCTTTTAGAGCGACCCGTCTTTTACAGTGAGTTGTGAGGAGATGACATAGAGTGAATTGTGAATAGGTTGGCTCAATTCACCCTAGGCCAGCCTTACCTCAATCAGGGAAATTTGCGGCACCTGTCCGGCGCGAAACGTTTCCAGGGTCAGCGCCAGACTGTCTTCGGCAAAACGAACCGGCACATCAAACTCAAATCCCGTTGTTATGGTTACTCCCGTCGCGGGCGGCACATCGAAGCGGACCAGCCCGGTGGTCTCTTCCACCGTCCAGCCCGTCAGCTGTTCTGCGCCGTCCAATGCCACCCGCACCGTTCCCACCACCGGTTTGTGGATTCTGCGGACCTGGTTTTCCGCCCCGCTCTGATACGTCTTGATCAGGTAAAAATCCGTTTCCAGACCGTCGCCCACACCGATTACCTGATCCTGTGCCCGCACGTCAGTGCCAGGCGGGCAACTTTTGTAATCGGACCAGTCCTTGAAGCGAAAACCATAGGCTCGACCTGCCCGGGCCCGGAAAAACGCCAGAAGCTCGGCCAGATCATCTTCGGAGCGCAAAGCCGTGCCCACTTCAAACACCAGACGCGGTTCCGCCCATTCCTGGATGCGTTGTTCATGGCCGGAAGCCATTTCCACCACCTGAGTGGAAAACACCGGACCGCCACTGGCTCCGTAGCCGATATCCGTGGGAAACTGTATTTCGTGAAAACCGCTCATGTCCTGATCCTGTTCCTGATTATACACAAAACCATCCCGCACCACCTGCGGCCAGGCCCAGACAAAGACCTGTTCAAAGGATCGGGAACGGCCGTCCCGGATCGCCCGGTCCATGTTGCGCCAGATTTCCGGATTCCCTGCTGTCAGATTAAATCCCGAAAAATAATGCAGCCTTTCCATTGGATAAGCGAGAGAGGACATCACCATCGCCAACCCCCTCTCATGATCCTTCCAGGCCGCGTCGATCACATGGTCGTAATCCTCGATCTGAAAGAAATCAAAGGCCGGCCATTGCCAGCTCCCTGCCGGAAAATTCACCAGCGCCGCCATCGGGGCTTCATTCAGCAGCACCTGCGGCGTATAAAACAGCAGTCCCACGTCCGCCGTGGCATGAACGGCCTTCACCGCATCCCGGATCATCATGGTGGACGCCGCCAGTTTTTCGCCAAGCCACACCAGATACGCCTCCTGATCCACCGTATAGCTTTCCGTGGCCAGTTGATGCCGGGCCGGCACGGAAAGGCCGGTTTCCGCCGTATACAGCGCCGTGGTGGCGGGATCGTAAAAATGCGGCACGGACGACGCCGGGCCCAGACTGATCCACCACCAGGGTTCCCCAATCTGAAGCTTCACCGCCATCCCGGCCGCCACCTGTAGATTGGCCAGTTCCAGAAACACCTCCTTAAGGTAGGTCATGGCCACCGTATGAGTCGGCGGCAACAGGGTCGATGGCGGGGCCCAGCCGGTCCGCGCCGGGCTGCCGTCATGAGCCAATTGCTGCCAGTCGTCGGGCGCGTGTTCTGCCAGAAGTTCGTAAGACAGGGACAGGATGACCTCGAAACCGAAATATTGCGCCCGGGCCAGAAAATCCTGATGCCAGATCCGGGCGGGGGCATTGAGCCGATCCCGTGCCGGGTCCACACGATAGGCACTACCGTCCCAAGCAAGGCTGAAATAATGGCTCATCCCCACATAATGGGTGATGATATCGCGATACCCCAAGTGCAACATGGACCAGATCACCCGTTCCGGCGTAAGATGATAGGCATCGTCATAGCCATTGGCGAGGCGCACATCATGAGGCCGAACATATCCGTCCCCCAGTTTCAGGGTAGATGTACCGCCCGAAACACGAATATCCGACAGACTTACCTCTGCGGATTCCGGGATGGCCAATGGACCGGTATCCACGCCGTTATATTCCGACGGCACCAGGCTGATGAACAGTCGATCAATATCGCCGGGCCAAACGGGGTCGGCCTCTGCCGGAAGCGTGAACCCGCCATCGAGATTGTCAAAATCCAGTATAATTTCGGCGTCTTCGCCCGTACCGGTGGCATAATTGGCAAGACGCACATACCACACTCGCGCACTCCCTGTGGCATCCCGCCCCTCAATGGTCAAGGTGGCGCCATGCAGCGCCTCCAGAGACACAAGCCCCGTGCTTTGCCAGCGAAAGGAAAGTATCGTATTCGAATAATCCCGTTTTGTCTCATAAGCCAGAAGGGGATGATCCTCACGGTCTTCGCTGTCCCAGATCAGGCCGCACAGATCCTCTTTCCGATAAAACAGGACATTCACTTTCAATGAATCCGGTCCGGTGGTCACCACCGAGCCCATCATGGGACGAGGAAAATTCACACTCCAGTAGCGCGGCGTAAACCGGCGGATATAGGTGATCTCTTCCTGATCCTGCGGGGAAGCCAGCCAGAACATCAGAGATTTCTTTCCGCTTTTTCCATCGCTCGGCGCACCGCTACGGCAATCTGGGCGGCGCTTTTACGGGTCTGGCTCTCGCCCGCGCCCTGCTGGGTGAGATTGATGGTGATATTGGTCACCCGGCGTGCGTCGTTTTGCGGCATGGGGACGGCATCGGGCACGATACGCCCCGGGCTGTGGGGCAGGAAAATTTCCGGCCCTTTTTCTCCCACCAAATAAGGCCGGTTTGGGGCCACCGCGCCCCCGCCTTCCCGGCCAAACAGAAAAGACGACAGCACAATGCCGCCCAGCGAACCGTTAGCCCCGCCCAGAATGCTCTCAAGACCGGACCGCAGCAGCGTGTCCAAAATATCCTGAATCGCCGCCAGCGCCGTCCTTTTCAGACTGTCAAAATTCAACTCGCCGGTCCGTACAAAATTTGTCAAAGCCCGCGTCATGCCGCCGATCGCGGACTGCGCCAGCTCATCAAGCCCGGTAATTTCCTGTTTGAGGGACGCCAGATCGGTTTTGAACGCACTGTTGTCCGCCCTGATCTTCACGACCAAGGAGTCAAGAAGGGTTTCTGTCATGAAAAAAACCTTTTTGGGAAAACCTCTATGAGAACATTTCAGGAAGAACGGGACAGGCTTGCGCCCGCCACAAGGCGTGCCCCACAAGATCAGGCGGGCAAACCCGTTTCAGAAGCCGTAAAAGTTGAAGCCGTAAAAGTTGAAGTTAAAGGGACCTCAGGAAAACCAGCCCGAACCGGCCCAGCAGAAAAATACCGGCAGCAATGGCCACCAATTCTTCGATATATTCGATATTATTGTCCATGAAACGCATCACGACCACCAGCATGATCAGGATACCCACCGCCTGCAAGGCATTGGCCATCCATTTGGCCCAGCGCATATATTTTTGTTTCTGCTTACTGGGCGGCGCGGCCTTCTGCTCCCGGCCGGCCTTGCGGTCGGCCACCCGTTGGCGCAAGGGTTTTCTTGGCAATTCTTTTTTTCGTCCCATCATAGGGCCACTATGGCCCGGAACATCGGTATGGTCAACTGTTTCTGTCATCATTGCGGGCCTTGTGCTGCTTTTCCATCAACTGCCGCAGTTCCTGCCGCGTCAGCGGCGTAACGGAAGCCGCGGCCCCGCCCCGACAGGCCAGATACGCCTCATAGGCAAGCCGCATATCCTGAGGCGTGGCAGACCAGAACGCCTGCGCATCCCAGCCGAGCAGACCAAAGCCCACCAGCAGATAATACCGCCATGGATAACAGCTCATACCCCCTGCCCGCGATCCGGCTTTCCCGGGGCCGAGGCCATCTCCTTTCCTCCGCTCAGGCACAGCGACAGAAGATCCCGCACCGCCGGCGTGACATGGCTCAGTCCCGCTTCCAGCAGCAGTTCGCCTACTTCCGCAAACGGCAGGCGCTCTTCCATGGTGGCCCAGACGACAACCGTCAGATCCTTCAGACCGATATCCCCTTCCGATGCCTTGATCGCCAGGGCAATCACACCCCCGAGGCGTTCTTCCATATCCATAATCGCCTGAAAACTGGGTTTCAGACGATAGTCCCGCCCTGCCAAAGACAGGGTGATATAATTATTCCTCATATCCTTTACCCCTGTGATGCGATGTTATACGGCGGTAAAAGTAACCGGACCGGAGCTTTCCAGGCTGATGTTGTAACTACGCTCGCCATTATAATCTCCGGTATAGTCCAGCGCCGTGACCTGAAAAGCCCCGGAAAAGCTGGCGCCGCTTTCAAAGGTGACCTGATAATTGGCCACGCTGGCCTCAAGGGCTTTGCTCTGCATCAGCAGCTCACTGGCCGAATTAGTAAAGACCCCGCTGCCGCCCAATGCCACATGCCGGATGCCGGCACCGCTCAAAAGGTCCCGCCAGCCGCCGGACTCCTTATGGGTCACATCGACAATCTCATTATTGATGCGAAAGCTGGTGGAACGCATGCCGCCGATCACTTCGAAAGTTTCGGGGTTGCCCCCATCGCCAATTTTGAGCAAAAAGGCCCGACCTTTTTCCGCTGTCATGGATATCTCCTGAAGTTATGAAATCCGCATAAGGCGGGCGCGGTAACGCAGAATACCGTGTCGCACCCGGCCATCCGCCTCGAAAAAATTTTCAAAAAAGATGAATTGCAGGCTGACCAGGGCATATCCTGGCACACTGAGCATGCCCCCTTCCATCAGGGCATGAACCCGGTCCGCCAGGTCCTTAACCTCCCGACTGCCGCGTGCACCGGACCAGAGATGAATGTCAAACAGATGTTCTTCGCCGACAAAATCCTTACCGGACCAGTCGCGCACCTGATCATCGCCAATGGTCAGATAAGGCAGCGCCGTCTTACGCGGTACATGGTCATAAATACCGCTGATCATGGCCATGAGCGCCGCATCTTCGTTCAGACGGTCATATAACGCCATTTGCAGGGCTCCCGCCGCCAGCACCGTCATGTGTCTCCTCCGGGGAGTTTTTCCGGCCGATCCCTGACCTCCGCCACCGCCGGAGTCAGAAACGGCCGCGCCGCCATATGCCGGGTGCCAAATTCCACGAACCGGGCATGGGGGACGCGGGTAATCACCTGATACCCCGTGGCGTCGGGCAAGGGTTCCACCATCAGGCTTTCCGCCAGCCGGCTGGGGCCGGAAGACGCCTGTCGGGTGGCATAGACGCGCCGACGGGCCGCCTGGACAATCTGTTCCGCCCGCCGGCGGGTCACATCCGCAAGACGGGTTTCCCCACTGGCGGCATAAGCCGCCAGGGCTTTGGCAAACTGCTCTGAACTCATCTGTCTTCCTCCAGATCAAAATTGAGCCAGCGCTGATGCTGATCCGTCGCCACGGAAAGAACCCGCAGCGGCGTCCCCTGCCACAACAGACGTGTTGTTTCCATAAGGACGGCCTGATGGCGCAGGCGTACCCTGAAAGCCGGACGGGCCTGATCCTGATGGGCGTCTGTGCGCCGATCCGGCTGGCGGGGGATGATTTCTGCTCGCACGGTGGCAATGTCCTGCCACTGGACCAGAAAGCCGCCGACGCCGTCATCGGTCCGCACGGCCTTCTGGCAGACAACGTTGTGGCGCAACCGCCCCCGGCTCAGCGCCCGTCTCATAATTTCACCATCCGGTAAGGCTGCCAGAGCCGTTCCGCCAGTTCATAGTCCAGCATCGCTTCCTGGGCCTCGAATGTCGCGGCAATCCAGTGCAATATGCCCTGAGTAAGGCTCACAGGCACTTTGTCGGCGGTCTCGCCATAGCCGGCTCGGAAAGTGATCCTGATGCCGCCCCGCTCAATATCCGGATCCGGCAGACGCGCCCCGTTCACCGCCAGCAGACGCGGACGGTAAAAAGTCGTGTCCAGTTGATAAGCTGTCGGATCAAGGGCCGTGAATCCGCCCGCGCTATAAATATCCACCGCCTCTATGGTCAGAACCGGCGCAGAGGGCAAAATCACTTCCCCATCCCCCCAGCTATTCAGGGTCCATTGCCAGCTCTGCCCAAGCAGTTTGCGACCCGTGTAATTTTCACAAGTCTCCCGTGCCGCCGCGATCAGCGCCAGAAGCAATGTATCGTCGGCCGTGGTGTCGATTTTCAAAAACCGCTTCACATCATCCAAAGTCACCGGTTCCCCGACGGGCGGGGTGATCATTTGTAAATTCATGGCGCACCATTTTTCAAAAGAAAAAGCGGGGTCCGCACTGCGGGACCCGCCACACAGTTTCAGGGAGGGAAATACGACTTACAGGGCGAATTGCAGCAACTTGATCGCCTGGTCATTGGTGACCGCCCCGCCCACGCGTTTGGTGGTATAAAAATGAACATAGGGTTTCTGGCTGTACGGATCCCGGAGGATACGTGTGCCGAGTCGGTCGGTAACCGTATAGGCCCGTTTCATATTGGCAAACGCCAACGAAAGGGAATCCGCCGCCTTGTCTGGCATATCGGCCACTTCCACCACCGGATAGCCCAGCAGGGTCTGGGCCATGCCGCGTTCCAGGCCTGGCCGCCACAGATAATTGCCGTCCGCATCCTTGAATTTGCGAATTTCCGCCAAAAGCGTGGTATTGAGATAAAATTTGCCTCCGGCCCGATACCCCGGCTTCAGACTATGAACCAGATCAACCAGAATATCCGACGGGTTAGCTGCCGGCCAGTCACCACTTACCCCGGTAGCCAGCGTCTGAAGCTGACCAAAGGGCCGTGCCCCGTCCCCGGCTGCCGACGTGGCATAGGTCAGAAAACCTTTCGGTTTGTTCAGCCCGTCGCCATTGACAAAAGCCGTATTTTCCTGCAATGCGAATTCCTCGGCCAGTTCTTCGGCAAGCCATGCTTCCACATCGAAATAAGCATCATCCAGCATGGTCTGGGTCGCCGCCGGATTGGCATAAATTTCGCCCAGCGGCGGGGCAATTTCCGCCAGCTGCGGTGCGTCGGTCTCCAGGCGATTGCCGGTTTCCGCCACCCAACCCGAGGTGACACCGCCCAAATTGACCAGTTTCTTGTAGTTGGCAGAACCGATATTCACCACATGGCATTCAGCCCGAATGGGGGAGAGATCCCGAAGACGTTTTTCAAGGTCCCGGTCCAGCTCCACCGGCACCGCATATCCACCTTCGGCGTCCACGCCTGTATTTAGCGCCTTGCGATCCGTCACAGGCAACTGTCCTTTGCGGATAAACCCATTATAAAAGGCTTTGTCGGGGGCCTCCTCCGTGGTCTGTTTCTGATCAAACCCCGGGCGCTGCGCCGCCTGATGCAGACGGTTAACCACCCCCTGAAGGCGGGTCATTTCCTCATTCAAGCGATCCAGTTTTTCTTCTGTCAGGCCATCCGCGCGGCCGTTTCCCTCAAGCTCCGTCAAACGCTGATCATTAGCGGCCTTGAACGCCTCGAAATGCCGTGTCAGATTTTCGAGGGCTTCTTTGGTTTCCAAAGTCATATGTTACCTTTCCTGTGTCATAAGGTGGGTCAAATGCCGCAAACCGGCAAGAAAAGCGGCCTGGTCCGCCGCCAATTCGATCATGCTGTGATCGTCTTTAAACGAAAAAACCCGCGCCCGGTCATTCATGGGAAATGTGACCAGTGAAATTTCCCACAGATCCAGTTCCCGCAGGCGGCGCGTACCGTCCTCCCCCCGCTCCGCGCGAATGGTATGAAAGCCGATCGACAGGCCGTCCAGGGCCCCGGCCTTCATCAGGCCGTGCGCTTCACGGGCGCGCTCCACATCCATCAGCAATCGGCCGCGTACGAATAAACCGTGCCGGTCCTCATACAGGTCTTCCAAAATACCAATGGGTTCGCGCGGGTCATGTTGCCATAAGAACTTGACCGCCGTCGGCCCCCGCTGTTTTAGGGTCGCCTGAAACGCCCCCGGCAACACCATGTCCCGGCCCCGGTCCACCACGTTGAACACGCTGGCATATCCTTCAAAACGTCCCGTTGCGTCATGTGCCTCATCGCTCATGTCATTCCCCCAAAAAATTGCCCGACATTCAGGATCTTCATTTTGATGGCCAACCCCAGTAAAAGCGAGGTGAGCAAAAACCGGATCAGCCAGCGGATCACCGTCTGGCGCAGAGTGCGCTTGGCTTCGCGCCAGCCCTCCAGCAGGGTGCGCAACTCCCCGATATCCCCCGACGCCCGACCATCCTTCAGGCCCAATTCCTCCAGAACCCGGGAGGCGCCTTCCTCACTGGCCTGGTCGATAAGTTCATAAAGGGTTTCCGGTGAGGCTCCTTCCCGCCAGGCCCGATGCGCCAGGGTCATCAACGCGGCTTTGGGCAGGCCTTTCTGTTGCGTCTTGCTGTGCGGGACCGTCATGAGAGGCGGTCCCCGCCCTGAACAGGGCCAAGCCCCACTGCCGCGCGTTTTTCATTGGGGGTCAGGAACTCCGCCGCCCCAACCCGGTGCCAGAGCGCCTGACGGTCATGAGCCAGGGCCGGAATGGCGTCCCGATCATAGGATAATTTCAACTCCGCCCCGTAAAGCGGGCACAGCCAGCCATTAAGCGCCGCCATCATCTTGTCCATCATCGGCAGCAGCGTCATCCGCCATAGCGCCCGATTGGCTTCCTGATAATTGCTGTAGGTATTATCGCCGGGGATGCTCAACAGCATGGGCGGGACCCCAAAGGCCAATGCGATATCCCGCGCACTGGCATGTTTACCGTTGATGAAATCCAGGTCCGAAGGCGACAGGGCCAGTTGTTGCCATTTCAGCCCCCCTTCCAGCAATAGCGGCCGTCCCGCATTGCGAACTCCCTGGAAACTGTCGGCCATCTCATCCTTGAGCCGGGCAAATTGTTCATCACTGAGATGTTCACGGCCCTCGCGCGGCTCGAACACCAGGGCCCCCGATGGCCGCGCGGCATTATCAAACAACGCCTTGTTCCAGTTCTGCGCCGCATTATGGATGTCCACGGCAAAAGCCGCCGCCTCCAACGGCGACAGACCGTAATAGTCATCCAGCGGATGAAAATTCTTCACATGCAGGATCGGGCTTTGTCCTGTCAGGTGATCCACAGGAAACCGGTGATCCTGGCCGGCCAGACTATAGACATAGGAGTCCGGCCATCCTGTTCGCCCGGGGATGATTTTCATCCGGTCCGGCCTCAGGGCATATAATTCGCCGGGCCGGCCATCGGCGGTAGTGACCAGCTCCACATAGCTGTTGCCGGCCAGATTGAGATGAGCATAAAGCATCTCGAAAAACATGACCCGGCTTTGCGCCGGGTTGGGCTGGTCCAGAAGATCCAGAAGAGGATGACGGTCTAGAAGCCTGTCGTTCTGATGAAGCCTCAGCGGAACGGAAGCCGCGCTTTCCGCCAGAAGACGAATGCAGCGATGGGCGATGACATTTTTACGGTATCCTTCTTCGGACAGGGATTTATAGGTTCGGTTGCTCCACCGGGCCTCCCCCAACCCCAACCACACGGTCTCCCCCGTCCATTGCAATCCTGCCACGGCGCTTGCCTTGTTTTCCGCAGGACTACGCCTGCCGGGCACTATATATTTCTGATAAAAACGCCGGATCGGATTCATGGTTTGATTCTCCGTTCATAAATTCACTCTGGAAACCGGTAACGAACGGCAAAGTCTCTGCCTGGCCTGCACTATGGTCCATCTTGCTCTATCAATATTTGCAGGAGCAGAACCTTGCCGCCGTCCCGTAGCCCACCCCGCCGACCCCGGCGCGGCGCACCGCAAAATGTTCAAAATCCTCATGCTTGTCAGAAATCAGCGGGGTTCGCCTCATATCTGGCGAATGCGGGGGTCCTGTGTTCCCCCCAGAAGCAGATCCGTCATGGCCCAGACCAGGGCATCTACCCGATCCGGGCTGCGTCCTGTGCTCAGTCCCTCGGGCGTGAGAGCACACATTTCCTCTTCCAGTTCCGGCAAAAAGCCGTGATGAAAAATGCGACCCTGTTCATACAGCGCCGCCACCGGCTCAGCACGAACGATCTTGCCCCGCGTGGCCCGTACGGCCCGGTAACTGAGAGCCGGATCCACCTGCCGCAACAGACTTTCGACCAGATCACCGCCATTGTTGACTTCGGCCACCAACCGGTCCGCCGCAAAGGCGTGACAGGCTGTGACTGCCTGCCGGGCCCAGCCCAAAGGCCCAAGCCCTTGTACCGTTCTGTCCGCCAGAACAAACCCCCGGTTTGCCGCATCCACACCGGCGATCACAATGCCGCAACTGTCGGCCTTGCGGCCGCTGGAGACTGGCGGGTCCACCGCCACAACAATGCGTTTCAGATCCGGTAAATCCTGGCACCGGCATTTTTCCAACTGATCCCGGGTCCATAACGCCCCCGGACGATCGCCCAGAAGATCACCGTAAAGTTCCTGCCGCCCCAGGCGTGTCCCTTCGTAACGTGCTCTGACCTCTTGCAGAAATGCCTCGGGCAAATGGGCACGGTTATCAAAAGTTGATCCCCGGGTGACCACCACCCGGTCTTGGCACAAAAGATCTTTCAACAACGGGATATTCCGGGGCGTGGTGGTCACCATGACCCGCGGTCGCTGACCCAGGCGCAACCCGAACAACAGATTCGACCAACAGTCCTCCACATGTGCCCATTTGGCCATCTCGTCAGCCCAGGCCACATGGTGCTGCGGACCACGCAATTGATCGGGCGCTTCCGAAGAATAAATAAATGCCTGGGCGCCATTGGGCCAAACCAGCCGTTTTTTGCTGATTTCAAAGCTCGGCCGCTGGGCCGGCGGACTGCAATTAAGAATGCCGCTTTCCCCCTCGATCATGGTGAGCACAGCATCCATCCGGTTGTCCGCCACCAGGGCGATCCGTTCCGGCGCCCCAGGCGGGGCCTTCAGCGGGCTTGGCCCTTCCACCTGCCCGCGCAACCATTCCACGGCCATGCGCGTCTTGCCAAACCCACGCCCGGCCAGCACCAGCCAGCAAAACCAGTCTCCGACGGGTGGGCGCTGCTCGGGCCGTGACCAGAACGCCCAGTCATAAAGCAGGGCCCGACATTCCGCTTCCGTCAGCGTCTGCAGGAGGCGCTGGCGTTCCGGCGCCTCCAGGCGGGATAAACGCTCCGCATCGGACACGCCGCCCATTATTCCCCAGGCAGATCAGCAATAGTTTGTTCCGGCATGTCATCCCCCTTCCGTGCCGCCATGTCATTTAACCGGTCCAACAGCTTCCGTCGGGGCGAGTCCGGCATCTGAGGCGTTTTCTGGTTTTTGTTCGACTTGATAGCGAAAATCTCCGGGCGATGGGCTTTCAGCAAAAAAATCGCCAAACGTTCATCGGCGTTTTTTTTCTGTCCCGCCGGCAATCCCGGGCGACCCTTTACTGCACCAGATCCGTTCGAGAGACCCAGGGCTTTTTCCCACAACACCGCTTCCAGCTTGTCCAATGCCTCCTCCATGGCCTCCCGCCATAATTTGCGGAAGCGGGCATTGCTGTTACGCCGCCGATAGACGAAAGACCTGTCGGCCTGCGCTGCTTCGGTTGCCGCCGTCACATTGCCTGTGTGGCGCAGGGTCTGGAGAAAGATCCGCTCCTTATCCGTCGACCAAGCACGCTGTCCGACACCTCTTCCGCTCACGCCCCATCCTCCACAAAAAAAGCGCCGTCCTGCGGGCGGCGCCTGATCCTATTCGGTCTGGAAAAATCAGCCTCTTCTGGAGACAATTTCTCATCATGGAATATATACTAACTTATTAACCCCTATTTGTCAAGAGATTTTTCCTATAAATAGGATTAAATAGGGAAGATTTTTATTAAAATTTGCCTAAAAATCAAATAAACAAATAATATTTGCCTATTTTACCCCTATTCTGTATTGTTTTTAGTGGATGAAGGTCTCAAGCCCCCTTCATCCACCGGTCTGCATGGCCTTACTCCGGCCATGCCGTGTTGCCTTTTACGCGATTTAAGGCAACACGTGATCGAAACCCTCCTTGCAACTATGGCGCGCCCCTATCGGGGCGGCGCCATTTTTTCGATTCCCCCGAAATATCCTTTTTAGAGTGAATTGTGAATAGGTTGGCTCAATTCTGTTGGCGGATTGTGGCCCGCTTCACGCGGAAGACGGCGCCGGGCGATGCGGGGCATCGGGCCAGGCGTCTGACCCAGGAGTCTGACAAAGTGAGCGGCCCCA
>MDSW01109992.1_pt1 | contig 16573 bp, 16 predicted proteins | sample 811171 | NCBI WGS metagenome assembly MDSW01 (sample SAMN05326641, study PRJNA326480) | marine metagenome | isolation source: seawater | place: Atlantic Ocean: North West | collected 2012
AAAGGAATAAAGGCTGGACCATATCATAGTGATACAAGATGGAGACTTGTGCCACATTATGGGCTAACAACAAATGATATCGATTATTTTATTGACTCTTTGAATAGATTGATAAATTAAGTGAAAAGATTTAAACAGTTAAAGGATGGAAATATGACTAAGCAAAATAATGTGAGTTTATTAAAATCTGAAGCCATATCAACTTCTGGAATGGTTGGTACAAAAGATCGTTATGCAACTGAAATTGGGAAAGCTGTATTAGATAGTGGAGGCAATGCTATTGATGCAGCTGTCGCATCATGTTTAGCCGTTGGAGTAGTTGAACCAACTTCTAGTGGTATAGGTGGTGGTGGTTATCTAAATTTTCAAGTTGGTGACAAGGGTGGTGTTATTGGGTTCCCCATGCAAGCATCTTTGAGCGCAAATGCTGATATGTATTCAATTATTAGCCAACAGGGAGTTGGTAGTTTTGGATGGGCTAGTGTAAAAAATGATGAAAACATTCATGGATTTAAATCTATAGCTATACCTGGCGCAGTTGCTGGATTATACAAAGCACATGAAATGTATGGATCTATGCCTTGGTCAGAATTAGTTGCCCCTTCAATAAAGTTAGCTAGAGAAGGAATTACCCCGCACTGGCATCTTTTATTTGATATTGGGAAACTTATGGGATTTGTTTTCCAGTATGACGAATTGCGACGCGTATTAATGCCTTCTGGAGTAATGCCAACTAGTGATATTAATGATGTAAATAAATTTAAACAACCAGATCTGGCTGATGTTTTAGAGCAAATTAGTAAATATGGTCCTAAGGGATTTTATCAAGGGGATGTAGCAAAATCGATAGTGAAAGATATACAAGATAACGGTGGAATCCTTACTAGTGAGGATTTTGCTCAATATACCCCATTTGTTTGGGAGCAAGGATTAGAATTTACCTACAGAGATAAAACTGTACGTGTTCCTCCATATGCATGCGCTGGTACCACCAGTGCAATGACTTTAAAATTAGTAAACAACTTTAACTTGAGTAAGATTGAACATAATTCTATTGAGATGTTAAATGCATATATATTGAGTGCTCGTATGGCATACGCTGATAGATTCGAGTATTTAGCTGATCCTAATTTCGTGGATGTTCCATGGGAGGGACTTGTTTCTGATGGATATATAAAAACTCGTTTTCAGGAAATGAGTGGAATATCACAATATTCAGATGGGAAAGAAATTAATTACCGATCAGGAAATCCTTGGATTGAAGAAAAAAGAAAACCCAAAGAAGTTCTTCCTGCAAGTGTCCCTGCAGAGGATAAAGGTACAACTCATTTAGGAGTTATAGATAAGTTTGGGAATGCAGTTTCATTAACTAATACCTTGATGTCTGGATTTGGTTCAGGAGTTGTCCCCAAAAAAACAGGGGTGATTATGAATAATGGAATGATGTGGTTTGATCCTATTGCTGATAGAGTAAATTCTATAAAGCCAGGGAAATTCCCATTAAACAATATGACTCCAGCATTAGTATTGGGTGATAATGGAGTTGAAATGTCAGTTGGAGCTTCTGGTGGTCGCCGTATAACTAATTGTGTAACACAGTTGATAATTAAATGTATAGATTATGGTATGAGCCCTCAAGAAGCCATTGATTCACCTCGGATAGATTGTAGTTCTAGGGTAATAAGTACTGATCCTCGTATTTCTGCTGAAGTATTATCAAAATTAGAGCCAAGAGGACATAGGTTTCAAAGTATTGGAGACCACTCTTTAGACAGTGGTTTTCCTAGTTTTGCAAGCCCAGTAGTGATAACAAGATCCGAAGATGGGACAGTAAAAGGTGGCGTTGATTCTTTCCACTCAGCTTTCATTCAAGGCCAAGAATAATATAAGGCTATAAATAGAAGTGTCCAATATACCAAAAATAACTATTAATAACTTAATTAAAAATTATGAAGTTCTGTTGTTTGATGCTTACGGAGTTCTTGTGAATGAATTTGGTGTTTTACCAGGTGCTATAACCTTAATTGAAAAATTAAATGATACTAATAAACCATATTTTATTTTGACAAATGATGCATCGCGTTCGGTTTCAACTTCTTCCATTTTTTATAAAAGCTTCGGTTTGGACATATCAGATGAAAAAATAATTACAGCTGGTTCTTTAATTTATCCATATTTTGAAGAAAATAAACTCAAGGGTTCAATGTGTAGAGTTATTGGAACTGATGATTGTTTAGCATATGTCGCAGACGCTGGAGGGATAATTAGTAATAATGATTTTGACGTATTAATTATTGCAGCATCCCCAGATAACTATACTTTTAGTTCTATTGAAGATCTTGTTAATAATTTATTTACTATTCTTGATAAGAAAGACAAAGTTTCAGTGGTATTACTAAATCCAGATTTATTATATCCAAAAACTTCAGACTATTATGGGATTGGTGCAGGCAGTATACTTTTATGGTTGGAATCATTTGTAGAGGTTCGATATCCAGGCAAGTCAAAATTACAAATAACAAGATTAGGAAAGCCATATAAAGAAATTTACCAAGAGGCATTTCGTAGGACTAAAACTATGAATATGGTTATGGTAGGGGATCAACTACAAACTGATATAGCAGGTGCAAATAATTTTGGCATAGATTCAGTATTAGTGCATTCTGGTCTGACAAAAGACGATATCTTTACAGGCCAAAGTATATCTCCATCGTTTACTTTATCAAGCATAAATGATTAAGTGAGGTAACAATGACTACAATAAACACAGTAACAGGCACTATAGATAGCTCTGAATTAGGGTACACATTGGTTCATGAACATATATTGAGTACATCAGCTGGGATTAAAGAGGTGTATCCGGAATTTATTGATAAAGAGACCACGATACATACAGCAATTACTCATTTAGAAAAATGTAAAAATGAAGGAATATCTACTGTAATTGATATGGCTCCATTTGATTTAGGAAGAGATGTGTTATTGCTTCAAGAAGTTTCAAAGAAAACAAACATTAATATCATTACAACAACTGGTAGTTGGATTGCGCCCCCAAGGGAATTTGTTGGAACGGATCCAAATCTAATTGCACCCTTATATGTTCGTGAAATAAATGAGGGAATTCAAGGTACTGGAATTAAGGCTGGTGTTATTAAAATATCTACAGATCGAGAGGGTATTACTGAACGATTTGATTCTGTAAGTCGTGCAGTAGCAAGAGCTCATTTACAAACAGGAGTCCCAGTTCTTACACATACCTATTCCCCAGCATTTGTAGGAAATGAACAGGTAAGGATTCTAGAAGAAGAAGGTGTAGATTTAAATAGAGTATGTATAGGTCATAGCAACGATACAACCAACATTGACTACCTTAAGGGGTTAATGGACAAAGGTGCATGGCTCGGATTAGATCATTTTCCAGGTACAAATCCTGATTGGGATACGAGGACCCTCATTATAAAAGAGTTAATTGATTCGGGATATGGGGAAAGGATTATGCTCTCACATGATTTTAACTTAGGAAAGCATAATGCTAATTTAAATGACCAAGTAAGGCGTTGGGAAAGAAATCCTGATGGATACCTTTTTATAAAACACAAAGTTCTTCCAAGGCTTATGGAACTAGGCGTTTCAGAACAAGCTGTAAATGCACTAAATGAAGGTAATGTACGACGATTTTTTGAAAATAGATAGAGAGTATTTTAATTCTGCGTTATTGATGAAATCATTGCATATAATAGAATAAATCTATATCATTAAATTTGTTAATTCTTGTAAGTGGATGCTTTTGCGGGCAAATAATAAAAGATTGGTTATAAAATGAATATCCATGAGTATCAGGCCAAAAAATTATTTGCAGATTATTCAATTCCCGTTCCAGAAGGTTCAGTAGCTATAACCCCCAAAGAAGCAATCGAAATTGCAGCTATCTATGAATATAAAGTAGTAGTTAAAGCACAAATTCATGCTGGTGGCAGAGGAAAGGCTGGAGGGGTGAAATTATTTTCTGATTCAAAAGAAATTGAATCATATTCTTCTACCTTGTTAGGAACAAAGTTAGTGACTGCTCAAACAGGTAAAACAGGTGTTCCTGTTAACAAGGTATTAGTAGAAAAAATATATGGTATTCAACATGAACTTTATTTGGCAATAATTATTGATGCAGTTACAAAATCAATAATTTGTGTCGCCAGTGAATTTGGTGGAATCAATATTGAAGAGGTCGCAGAAAATAACCCAGATAAAATATATACTGTTGTTGCAGACCCAATATTAGGATTACAGCCCTACAAATTAAGACTTTTAGCCAAAAAATTAAACATAACTACCGATCTCATTCGTCCCTTTTCAATCCTAGCTACAAATCTGTATAAACTTTTTGTTGAAAATGATTGTTCGATGGTTGAAGTGAATCCTTTAGTCATAACAAATGACGGACAACTACTTGCATTAGATGCAAAAGTAAATATTGATGACGATGCTTTATTTAGACATCCAGGACTTTTAGGCTTAAGAGATATAGGCCAAGAAGATGAGAGGGAGACTCGCGCAGATAAAAGTAATATCAATTATGTGAAATTAGATGGCAATGTGGGGTGTTTAGTAAATGGTGCTGGCCTGGCAATGGCCACAATGGATGTAATTTCTGAGGCAGGTTCACAGCCAGCTAACTTTCTAGATATCGGCGGTGGTGCCGATGAAGATAAAGTTGCTGAAGCAATGAAAATAATTTGTTCAGATACAGACGTTGATAAAATCTTCGTAAATCTTTTCGGAGGTATTTTACGGTGTGATGTAGCAGCTAGAGGTATAGTTCAAGCAAGTAGAGAAACAAAAGTGCCGCCAATTATTGTACGAATGTTGGGTACAAATGCCGAAGAGGGATCCCAAATCTTATTAGATTCTTCTTTAGATGTTAAACTCATTGATGATTTACATGATGCAAGGGAAGAGTTTTTAAAGTCATGAGTATTTTAGTAAATTCAGAAACCAAACTAGTTGTGCAAGGAATCACTGGTAAAGAGGGTAGTTTCCATGCTACAAGGTGTAAAAACTACGGAACAAATTTAGTTGCCGGGGTTACTCCTGGCCAAGGTGGCAATATGTTTGATAAGACAGTACCAATTTTTGATACTGTAGAAGAAGCTGTTCTCAAGACTGGAGCAAACACTTCTTTGATATTTGTACCTCCACCATTTGCTATTGAAGCTATTTCTGAATCGATAGATTCTGGAATAGAGGTAATAGCTTGTATTACAGAAGGGGTACCTGCATTAGATTCCTTAAAAATTTACAACTATTTACAAAATTCATCATCAATTTTAGTTGGCCCTAATTGTCCTGGAATGATTTCTCCAAATGATCATTGTAAAGTGGGGATTATGCCTGCAAGTATACATTTACCTGGAAGAATAGGCGTTGTATCTAGAAGTGGAACTCTCACCTATGAAGCAGTAGGACAATTAAGTAGTTTAGGAATTGGACAATCAACTTGCGTGGGTATAGGTGGCGATTCGATTACTGGTACATCATTTATAGATATACTAGATATGTTTGAAAAAGATGATGAAACTGATGCAGTAGTTCTTATTGGTGAAATCGGGGGAACAAAAGAACAAGAGGCAGCTGAATATATTAAGACTAATTTTCATAAACCAATTTTTGGTTTAATTGTTGGAGCCAGTGCTCCTAGAGGAAAACGTATGGGGCATGCAGGTGCAATAATTACAGGAAAATCTGCACGAGCTTCAGAAAAAATCAAGGCACTTTCCTCAGCTGGAGTAGAAATTATTTCTACAACGAGTGATATAGGTAACACTGTTAAGTCTTCATTAAACTTATAAATTTTTCATTTCTTCAACTAATTCATAAATCAGCTGACTAGCAGGTAATGAACGTGTTTTTTTATATCCAACACCTGCCCAAAGGCTTTGGTATTCAATATTATTTGTTGTCTCGGCATATGATCTTAGTGCATTTGTAAGTAAATTTTGCAGAGGAAATGGAAGGACAAATTTGTTAGACATTAATGAAATAAATTCATTATTAATACCCTGAGCCCATCTACCTGAAAAACCTGTTGTATATTTTGTTTGTCTTTCTTTATAAGAGGAGATAGCATCTCTATATAATGAACTTTTGCCCGCTTCGTCACAGCAGAGGAATGCTGTTCCTAACTGAGTAGCTATTGCTCCTTTATTTAAACAATCTTTAATGTCTCGTCCATTCATTATTCCCCCAGCACAAATAATTGGTATAGAGCAATTATCAATCAAAGATTGTAATAAGTCTGAGGTGCTCAATTTTTCATCATTCTCTCCAGAAGGTTCAAAAGTACCTCTATGTCCACCAGCTTCTATACCTTGAGCTATTATAAAATCGGCACCACAGTTTTCTATAGATTTTGCCTCACTCACACTGGTAGCTGTTACCCCAATTAACATATTAAAAGAGTGTGCTTTCTCTATTATATATTGAGGTGGTATACCAAAATGGAATGTTAGCAATTCTGGCTTATATTTCCATATAGGATCAATTTGCTTCTCGAGATCAGGGTAAAATGGAGGTGCTGGGATACTGTATTGAATATCTTTATTTATAGGAAGTTTCTGTAAAGCTTGAATGGCTTTTTGATAGTCACTTCCAGACGGTATTTGAGGTTCGGTAAATATAAATAAATTTGCATTGATTGGGTTTTTTGTAAGTTTTCTAGCTTCGTTCAAGTCTGAGTCTATTTTTTCACTATTACTATAGGCAAACCCAAAACTACCTATCGCACCAGAATTAGAAACTGCAGCAACTAGTTTTGGATTTGTTACTCCAGCCATCGGGGCTTGAATTATAGGTGCATTATTGTTCAATAAATCTACAATGTTCATACCCAATTTCTTTCCCCTTTGCTATTCTCACTTTATAAGGATTTTTCTAGCGTAATTTTATCATATATTAGGTATATGAACTGTGTTTAGATTTCAATTCTCATATATCAAATCTTTACTTATATAGATAATTAACCTATACTGCGATGTCCAATGTTTTTGTTTGGGAACGTTCGACACATATACATATGTGTTTACAAAGAGAACGTTGGACAACCACAATTTTCATTAAGATTAACTTGCTACTTATATCCTAATTTCAACCGCCCTACACTAGAATCCAAATTCATTAGCAATCCTGTTCTATAATTCTTCTCTGAGGTGGAGTATGAAGAATCTAATAGTTATATCTTGTGTGATTTTTATACTAATTGCTTGTAATAGATCGTCAAATAATACTTTTTCTTCTTGCATAGATCTTTCAAATAAACTTAAGAGTTTGCCTATTACTGAACAAAATATAATTTCTCCTCAAAATACTGATTTACCTAAAGATTCAATTACCTTAGATATTTATGAGATTATTGACCAATATGATAGTAATATTCCATCGTTGAAAATAGCTGAAAGAATAATCAGTTGCAAAGGAAAAGCCAAACTTTCTGAAGGAAATTATCCGGTAGAATTTTATTTATTATTAGAGGATAAAGATGAATTTATAGTTGTAGAATCACAAGGTAAACGTAAATGGATTTTTAAATGGAAGATTTAATAAAGTTTAAAAAAAGCTCTTAAGTTTATTTTAGTGATTTTTTAGATGAATGTAATACTGCTATATAAGCATTTTTGTAGCAATGTACTCATGCTATAATCCTTCGCAGAAGAGTTGAATTATAAACTAGTTGAAGGAGAAGATTATAACTTATATTGATATAGGAATCCTTTCGGTATCTTCATTTGTCACGTCAGCATTAACTGCTGTTGTAGGCGCTGGTGGGGGAACAGCTCTAATTGCTATTATGCTACAAATAATGCATCCATCAATTGCAATTCCAATACATGGAATACAACAACTTAGCTCAAACACAACAAGAGTTTTGTTGTTTTGGAAAGATATGTCATGGCCTATCATATTTCGATTCTCTTTATTAATGCCAATAGGTGTTTGGATGGGGTTAAAAGTTTTTCAAGAATTACCTGTAGAAATTATTCAAATTTTAATTGGGTCTTTTATTTTATTTTCTCTCATTATTCAGCAAATAGGTAGAAATAGAAATAAAGATTTCCCTTATTGGGGATTTTATCCATTAGGATTAATTACAGGTGCCTTAAATATGTTAGTTGGAGTCATTGCTCCAATTCTTGGGGTACTTGTGATAAGAAAAGAATTATCTAAAGAATCAATTGTTGGTACTCTAGGTTTTTTTGGATTTATAGGGAATCTACTAAAAATCATTGGATTTACTATAGTTGGTTTTAGCTTTATGAAATATTCATTAGCTATAATTTGTGTAATACCTTCAGGTATTATTGGGACTTATGTAGGACGGGTAGGATTAAGCAAATTAAACGAAAAATATTTTCTAATATTATTTAGGATTGTCCTTATTCTATTAGCAATAAAGCTTATTACTATTGATGGGTTAAAATTACATAATTTAATATAAAATCCTTTTTCGAAAAATTATATTAAAAAAGATTACCCTAAATTACAAAATCAAAATCTCAGGGCTTAATGCTTATGGAATTTTTTATATTACCTAGGAATGCATCAGAAGATAGGATTTGAATCTAATATTAACTGCTTGATTAAGAGGTAACTGATTAGTTAATGAGCAACACTATAACTATATGTGAAAAAAACCATAAATTTCAAAGCTTACAAGGTCTTTTATATCAAATTTGATACCTTCAGATTCTAGCATTTCTCGTTGAGTTACTTCACTTAATCTATTTCTTCGTATACTTATTTTACCTTCAGAATTTATGACTCGGTGCCAAGGTACATCATATTCATCTGGGCAAGAACTTAGTGCGTACCCAACAAGACGTGGTGTACATCCATTAATACGAGTAGAAATCTGTCCGTATGAAGCTACATGACCATAGGGAATTTGTTTAACAATTTTATAAATTTGTTCATACATATTTGTAATTATATTACGGTTACTGGTATTGTTGCAGGGAGTGGATTATGTTTCCAATTGAGATATTAACTAATTTTAAATATTTAGAATGCTTATGATTGAAAAAAAATCTCTTTTTCTTGGTTGGTGGGTCGTGTTTGGATCATTCCTTTCTAATGCGATGTATTCTGTTACCGGGCTCGTAGCAATCGGATTATTTATTGAACCAATGTCGTCTTCATTAAATTGGTCTGTAGCAAGTATTTCTGTAGGAATTGCATTAAGACAAATTGCAGGAACAATAGTTGGTCCACTACTTGGACCTAGAATTGATAAAACCGAACCTAAAAAACTATTCTTTATTTCAACTTTCATTACAGGTATTTCAACTATTGTTTTGGGATTTATAACAAATGTATGGGTTTTTTACATGGTTTATGGTGTTATTGGTGCAATTGCAATCACAGGGATAAGTAATTTAGTTACGGGTACGGTGATATCAAAATGGTTTATCAAATCACGAGGGAGAGCCTTAGGTTTTTCTGATTTGGGAAGTTCAGTAGGAGTGATAATATTAATACCAGTTATAAATATTATTATTACCTCACATTCTTGGGAGTTAGCTTGGATATCTTTAGGATTATTGCATTTAATTATCATGACCCCAGTAGCTTTTTTAATGAAAAGACAACCAGAGGACTATGGGTTATTACCTGACAATGAGATAAGTGTAGAACATGACTTAATAACTAACGATTCTAAATCAGATACAGTAGTATGGACTGCTAAAGAGGCGATTAAAACTTATCAATTTTGGATTATTATTCTTGCTTTTGGATTAAGTAATATATCTGTTATGGCCATACTAACTCATCAAATTAATCATATTGTTCATCAAGGATTTTCTTCGACACAAGCAGCTCTAATAATATCTTTATGGGCTATTTTTGCAGGTTTTGCCCGAGTTCTATTTGGATTTCTCTTAGAAAGGATTTCTGTTAGATACCTATCATTTATTGTAATGATAGGTAGTGCATTAGGAACTTACTTTTTACTTATCGGCAATTCTTTAGAATTGTTATATTGTTTTGCAATTATTTATGGATTATTTAGAGGTGCAATTGTATTGATGTCTATAATTATATGGGCTGATTATTATGGACGTACTAATCTTGGGGCTATTAGAGGATTGACTACTCCCTTTAATATTATTTCTTTATCAATAGGGCCAGTAGCAGCTGGTTATTTTTATGATCAACTCGGATCATACGACATGATTTTTTCTGTGTTTATTTTGCTTTATGTTATATCAGGGGTATTAATATTATTCACTCATTCTCCAAAAAAGAAATAAATAGTTCAAAGTGTTTTTTTTCAAAATGAGTTAGTGAAATCGTCTCATAGATCCAAAAACACTAAAAAAGATTAAACTAATAATACCGTATAAAATACCACCAATTAGAACAGCATCGGCTGCCCCATTCATTGCATTTCCCCCTAAGGAAATTGTGCCAACATAAATTTGGTTATGTGTTAAATATTCTGCGATGGAACCCATAATTAATGTTCCAATCCATGTGGTACCTTGAACAGTAGTTTCGAAACTTAGTACCCGTCCTCTTAATTCATTTGGTGTTAATAGTTGCATTGCAATCATTCGCATACTCCTAAACATCATTTGTGACATTCCCATGAAGAATACGAGTATTAAAGAAAGCATAAATATTTCAGAACGGGAAAAAGCTAGTATGACTAACGTATTCGCCATTGCAACAAAAAATAGCAAATATCCTCTATGTTTAAACTCGCTTAGCATAACAACTATAAGTGCGCCTATAGATGTACCAATAGTAGATGCAGTCATGATATAACCTAACCCAGAAGCTCCAACCCCTAAAATTGCGTCGGCAAATATAGGTAATAAGAACATAGCAGCACTACCAACCATAGCGAAGGCAAATCCGATAGCAATTAACCCTAATAATACTTTTTCACGCCAAACATGTTTAAACCCTTCAAAGAAGGGATATTTTATTTTTTTCGAATCTTGTTTTAGTTTTTGTTCTTCAGGATTCCATTTTAGTAAAAATATTGTAATTGCAGTAAAAAGTTGACCGATAGTTGTTAATATAAACAACCAACCTGTTCCAATAATTGCTATGAGGAGTCCACCCAAAGCAGGGCCCGCCACTCTTGGCCACGTCTCAGCTATATTATCCAATGCAACAGCATTTGGTAATTGTTTTTTTGTTACGATACTTCCGAGTATTGCTTGATGTCCTGGTCTTCCTATTGATTGGATGACACCACTCATAACTGAAGAGACAACAAAGTGCCACCATTCAATTATTTCAAAATAAACTAATGAGGCAACAAGTCCCCATAGTATTGTTAAAGATACTTCAGTATATTTTAACAGTTTCTTTCTATCTACTTTGTCAGCTAGAAATCCACCAACAAATGGCATAAATAACATAGGCCATGCTAAGGAAGATGTTACAAATCCCAAAAGAAATGGCGATTTACTGATTTCCCAAACAATCCAAGCCCTTAGGAACACGCGCATTTGTCGCGCCATATTTGATGTAACTCTACCTGCCCAAAGAAGTCTAAAGTTTGGGTTTTCGAAAGCCGTTATTTTATCCCGAAATGTAATGCCATTCCTCCAATTGAATTATGGGATGCTAAATATTATTTCCTTTGATAATATTCCACATATTTTTTTAAAGAATTAGCGGTATTTTCCATACCAAATACTGCACATATACCAGCATCTGTTAGTTGTTTATACACGTTTGATCTGTCCTCAGGAGATGGGTGAGGATACGTTGTTGATATCAGTACAACATAGGGCTTTTTTGCTCGTTTTTTAAATTCGCAAAATATTTCGGGCGTATGTCCCCTATATACACTTAACTTGTCGTTTCGGTTAGATATATGAATTTCATGAACAATTATATCTACATTTGAATCTTCATTTAATACATCTAATACATTATTTAAATGATCTTCGCTTGCAAGTGTTCTACCTTCTATAGGGTTAGTATAGGTACTTCCCACTAAGTTGAATTTTGTTAATATTTTTTTATATGATTTATCACTTAAACGAGGTATAGAAAAACCTGCTTTAGAAAAAACATTTGCCATTTCTGTGGCATGACCTCCTGAAAGTGCTAAGACACCAAGGTTGTAGCCAGCTTTTGTGGGAGGGTCTAGTTTGCTGAGTAGTTTTGCGGTTTCAAACATTTCATCCATGTTATCTATTTTTATAGCATTACATTGGGTCAACATATCATCCCAGATTTTAGGGTTTGACGTTTTGGAAGTTGAGTGGGAGGCAACAGCACGTTCAGCATCATCTGTTTCTCCTACTTTCCATATCATTGTTGGTTTTATTTTTGAAATATCTTTTAATTGTTTGAAAAAATCTTTTCCACTTCTTATTCCTTCAAGATACATTCCTATGACTTTTGTATCATCATCATTTGCTAAATATTTAAGATAATCGTGACTATCTAAAATGATGCCATTCCCCATACTAACTAACTTGCTAATTTTAAGATCATGAAATGCACTACCTTGTGCAAAAGCTACAGATTGTGAGCCACTTTGTGATATAAATGCCAAGTTTCCATATTCTCCATAATATCTACCTAAGTTAACTCCGATCCCTAACTTTGGGTTGAATATCCCCATACAGTTTGGTCCCACAATTTTTAAATTTCCTTCTCTTGCTATTTGTTCGATTTCTTTTTCAAGCTCTATACCTTCTGGTGTTCCTGTTTCACTGAATCCGGCCGTATATAAATGAACACCAATAACCTTTTTGGCTGCACAATCTTTCAAGATTCTAGGTACAATTTGTGCTGGTACTGACACTATTACCAAATCTATGGTTTCTGGAACATCTAATACTGAAGGGTAACTGTCAAAGCCTAACTCTTTTGCACTTTCCCATTCATTACGATCTACGTTTACATGATACTTTTTACCTTTAAACGGTTGTATTGTTCTAAGCCACATGTGATTGTCGACTAATTTTGAACCTACAACAGCAATACTTTGAGGTTCTAGTACTCTATCTAAACTATCCATTTGATGTTCCTTTATGAGATTAATTCTAGACTGGCGTTATTTATATACAAATTGTTATTATCAGTATAAATCTCCTCTAATAATAACTTTTCAATACATAATTGTTTTGTCGATAATTCTGATAAAACATCGATAGCCTTGTAAAGTATTTCAACATTTGGAGGCGTTAGGTTTTTGTATTGATTTAATAATATTTTTGAAGCAACAGGCTGAGCGACCATTTCTTTTGCATCTTTTTTCTTTAAAGGGGGTATTCTATAGCTACAATCATCCCAAATATCTATAGCTTGTTGCCCAAATCCAAAAAATATAACATATCCAAACAAAAAATCTTTTTGTAGGCCTAAAGTAAGTTCTGTAGGATTATTTTGAGGTTTCCCAATTTTAAATCCAAGCGATATAAAAAAGTTATGTAATTCCTCTAGATTAAAAATTATTTTTTCAGTAGTTTGAAGATCTTTTAATAGGGTTAAAGATTTTTCCATTGATAAAACCACCTCATCGGTATTTATTTCAAATTAATATTTCAGAATCAGTTACTAAATTAAATTTATATTGCGTAATTAGTAAATAAGATGAATCAATACTACAGAAATTGTGACATAAGTCAATTTCCTAAAACTTCGTAACGTATCTATTAGAGCACAAACTATTTCACAAATCTGTTAAGAGAGACCTTTTTATACTCTTTTGCATGGTAGATTTATGCTAGTTGTTAGATTTAGGTATTTGTAAAAACCATCCAGAAATTACTAAAGTTAGTGGCATTATAGCTATTATTGAAAGAGCAGGTATATATGATCCAGAATAGTCGGTAAAAGTACCTATAAAAATAGGGGATATTACTGAGGCCAAGTTACCAGTTGTAAGTATTGCCGCTGTGACTATTCCTACTTTTGATGCCGTAACATTGGGAAGTTCCATCGGTATCGTAATTATACTCACAATAAATATAGATAGAAAAATACCAATACCAGCCACGCATATTAGTAGAATTATTTCATTCATAGCAAATACAGATCCAAAAGCAAAAAGAGGTAAAATTATTCCTGAAAATATCAATAATATTCTACGGCTATTAAATTTAGATAAAATTATGCCACTTATAGGGTTAAACATTGCATTTACTAATGGGATTACTGAAACTATAGATCCTGCTTCACCCAAAGTCATTTCTTTAACTTCATTATAGTAAGTTGGCAACCATGCACTATAGCCCACAAAAAGTGTAAGAGGGCCAATAGTTCCTATAGCAAGTATTAATACATTTCGATTAAATATAAAAGGTAAATTTTCATGTATAGAAAACGGAGTTTCATTTACTTTTGTTTTTGAAGTACGACCACCGATGATCCAAAGTATAGTAGCAACAGCAGGTATCATACTGTAGAAAGTTAAGGTAGTATTCCACCCTATATTATTAGCGATCGGTGTCGCTAATAATACGCCTAATGAAACTCCCAATGCTCGACCAGATTCATTAATTCCATTAATGATCGATAATTCTTTTGGTTTGAACCATTCCATAGTAATTGCACTTGTGGTAGGTATCGAAATAGCTGCGCCGATTCCAAATATAATTCTTAGTAAGATTATCATGGGAAAAGAGTTTACAAATGGAAGTAATAGACCAGCAGACATTAAGCTTCCACTTAAAATCATAGCGTTTTTGGAACCTATTTTGGAAATCAAAAAACCTCCTGGTAAAAGAAATAAAGCCATGACTAGTGTGACTGAAGAAATCAATAATCCTACTATTCCTTTACTAATGCCATAATTTTCTATTATTGAAAGAAATAATGGCGAAGGTGCCATGAAGTTTAAACCAAGTCCAATTTGTATAAGGAATAAAATAGATTGAATCACCCATCTATAGTGACTATATTGTGGTTTTTGCATACTCAGGCCTATAGTATCTTTTGCATGATGTGTTCGTGGTCAATATGTGGCCCTACATAATAGTCGTATTCTCCAATTTTCTGAAAGCCATGCTTTTGGTAGAACTGGATTGCAATTTTATTATCTGAATAAACTCCAAGATAAATAGAGTTGTTATTTTCTTCAATTGCTTTGTCAAATACATATCTAATTATCTGGCTTCCAATTCCTGAATGTTTTCTTTCCATATCAACATATAGCCTATGCAATTCATTAGCTGGATATGCAGGATTATTAACTGGTAATTCCAGTTTGCCATATTTGGCGTAGGCAATAATAATATTATTTTCTTTAATAATAATTGTTTTGTTTTCAGAGTTAATTATTTGATCTTGAAAAAAAGATTCCGAACATGTTTTCTCAAGATGTTTTTGTAGGTCTTCTGGATTGTAATGCTGGAATGTATCGCTAAATGTTTTAGCTGCAAATAGTGATAATTCAGGTATGTCGTTAGTAGTCGCAAATTCAATTTTGTACATATTCATAACTCTAAATTATCAAGTTGTAGAAGTAAATACTCGTTGAAATCAGATTTCATTCATTTTATAATTCCAAAACACTACGAATAATGGGAGATATATATATGTCATCAACGAAATATTCTGAATTAGTCCTACTTGGTACTGGGGGTGGCCCCAGAATATGGGCAGCTCGTTCTCAACCTGCGAGTGCGTTAATTGTTGATGGAGTCGTTTATATTATTGATGCTGGAGACGGTGTCACTGTGCAGTTGGCAAAAGCAGGAATAGACACTAATGCAATAAAATCAGTATTTATAACGCATAATCACTCAGACCATGTTGCTGATTACGGAAATTTACTTTTACGCACCTGGCAAAGTGGCCATAAAGGACCTATAAATTGTTTTGGACCTCCGCCACTCAAGAATATGACCGAGGCATATATAGACTACATGGATTGGGATATTAAACTGAGAATTCAACATGAAGGTAGGCCTGATTTCAGATCTATGCTCAATGTTTTTGAGATAGAAGATAATACTACGGTTTATAAAGACTCCAACGTAAAAGTTGATTGTTTGAAAGTACCTCATGGAGAGGCTGATCCATCCTACGCATATCGTTTTGAAATTGAAAATAAGAGAATAGTTTTTTCTGGAGATACCTCTAAAAGTGAAGCACTAATAAATTTTTCTTCACATGCAGACATACTTGTACATGAAGTTCTAAACCTTGAAGGAGTAGATGCTATTATCAAAAATACTTATCCTGGTAATGAAGCATTTAGGAAACACATAGTTGATGGACATACTTCGATGGCAGAAGTAGGGCAAGTCGCAAATGAAGCGAATGTAGAAACCCTGGTGCTTAACCATTTTGTTCCAACTGGATCCCCGATATTGGATAAAGAAGAAATCTGGTTAGCTGGGGTAGGTGAACACTTTAAAGGATCAATTATTGTAGGAACAGATCTAAAAAAGATATCTTTTTAACCGAATACGTATAAAAATTATCTAAGAGGTACAATATGGAGAAATTAATCAATCAAGATGAAGTAGAGGATTTCCTTAAATCGTGGAAGGACGGTGTTCTTGAGATTGGGAGCGCTTACCGAAAAAATAATAATTACAAAGAG
>MDSW01155088.1_pt1 | contig 16573 bp, 13 predicted proteins | sample 811171 | NCBI WGS metagenome assembly MDSW01 (sample SAMN05326641, study PRJNA326480) | marine metagenome | isolation source: seawater | place: Atlantic Ocean: North West | collected 2012
CCATCGGTTAACCACGAATCCGCTAAAGTCCAATCAAAACCGGCTTTGCCCTCCAAGTTACCTAGGGAACTGCAAACGGTGTGAAAGAGCTTATTCACACCTGCATCCGAGAACTGGCTCGCAATGGTTGGGTAGACGGGAATATCGGCATCCGCAATCTGAAACTCGTTGCGGCTGCGACGCCACTGCTTTTGAATATCGCGCATGGCATCTTGAGCGCCTCGCTTTTCGAACTTATTCAGAACGATAAAATCGGCGTAATCAATCATATCAATTTTTTCGAGCTGCGTGGCCGCACCATATTCACAGGTCATGACATAGAGTGACTTATCGACAAAATCGACAATCTCACTGCCGCTTTGACCAATGCCCGCGGTCTCAACCAGAATCAAATCAAAGCTGAGGGCCTGCAAAAGACGAACGGAATCCTCAAGCATCGTATTGGTAGCCAAATGGCTTCGGCGGGTTGCCATAGAACGCATAAAAATTCGGTCTGAATTAAGACTGTTCATGCGAATGCGGTCGCCCAAGAGAGCACCGCCGGTGCGGCGTTTCGTTGGATCAATCGAAAGAACCGCGATGTTCATATTGGGATAGGCCATCAAGAAACGACCAAGCAATTCATCCGTAAGGCTGCTCTTCCCGGAGCCACCCGGTCCGGTAATTCCCAAAACAGGGGCCGGTGCATCGGACACAGGAAAAGCTTCTCGAAACTGCTGCATTTGCTCGGGCTCTTCAGAACCTTCTTCGAGAAGGGTAATCATTCGGCCAATTGCATAGTGATCCGATTGCTCTGGACGGCTCGCTTTATTAACCATGGGTTTGGTTACGCGGCGTGTACGTTCAATCAAATCGAGCAGCATTCCCTCAAGTCCCAACTGCTGACCATCTTCAGGACTGTAAATCTTCTCAACACCGGCCTCTTCAAGTTCACGAATTTCTTCGGGAACAATCACGCCGCCACCACCGCCAAATACGCGGATGTGTTCGGCACCGGCTTCTTTTAGAAGCTCAACCATATACTTGAAGTACTCAACGTGGCCGCCCTGGTACGAGCTCACAGCAATGCCATTGACGTCTTCTTGAAGCGCTGCTCTTACAATGTCTTGAACGCTGCGGTTATGACCCAAATGGATGATCTCAGCACCATTTTGCTGGAGAATACGTCGCATAATGTTGATGGCAGCATCATGACCGTCGAATAGCGACGCGGCCGTAATGAAGCGCATAGGCATTTTTTCTGAGGGCTGCCCACCTGTTTTATTCTGCTCAAGAGTTGCTACCACGGCCATACCTTCTCCCAATCGGTTTTCAATCTAAGAAAACCTGCGCATCGACCCTCTCAGCATCTTCAACCGCTTGAAGACAGAGATATCGAATCTATGAAACGCCTCTACCGAACCACAGGACGATTTTCGAGGCGCAGCGCGTTAGAAACATAAGTTTCGGAAAATCAAAACCCACAACACCCAAGATTCGTTCGTAGAACACAGTTTCAACGATCTAGGGTCGATCCATCTTAACACTTCTAGAATCACTTATTTAAGTGCACGATTTTACGCCACTTTTTTGACGAGACTGTGTGCCTAACGTAACTTTGTACCGTGGATGTAGGGCATTGTCCTGCACTCGCAAGTGGCGTCTGAGCCGGGGGGCCTGATGCCAGGGAAAAATATGCGGAGGGTCGTGAAATCATCGCTTCAGCAAGAGGGGGCTGAGTTGGTGAACATGACAAAGGGGCGTAGGGACAAAATCCCTGTGAAAGAGTCACAGACCAATGAATGAGATGACGCCAGAACTTAATGTAGAATCAGAAACCAAAGTTCAAAATCTAGAAAATCAAATGCGGGTTCGTTTTGATGGAAACGAGCTGGATGATTTTTTTGGACACTTCAAGCCTTTGGACATCACCGAAGAGATCTTAGAAGAGCTGGGCCCAGACTTCTGGTAACCTATTCTCCTCCTCGAGCAATCTGACGCTCAACCTCTTTATGATACAAGGACCGAACGTTTCGGTACCCGTCGCCAACGAGGCCCTCACCCACTTTTGCTCCGTCAAGCGTGACCACCGGAAGCATTTCTCGCACCGAGCTACAGAGAAAAACTTCAGTGGCACTTTTTAAGTCATCGGGCCAAAGTACATCGACCTTTACCGGAATTCCTGTTTCATCCATGACTCTCAAAATCGTACTGCGGGTAATGCCACCGAGAATACCCACATCCAGCGGAGGCGTGCACCAAACACCGTCAATCAATGCAAAGACGTTTGCCGAACTGCCTTCAGCCACGCGGCCCTCGTTATCGAGCATAATCGCTTCTTGAGCACCCTTCTCCCGAGCCTCATTTTGCGCCATGACACTGTTGATGTAGTTACCCGTTTTCGCCTGGGGATCGATTGCCTTTTTGAGGTTTCTTCGAACGCCAACCAAAACCGCTGTTCTTCCAACCTCATAGAGTTCATCGGGTAAAGGAGGCAGTGAAAGCGCCAAAACAATCAACTCCGGATCTGTAGCCAAGCTTGGGTCTAAGCCCATGGTGCCGGCCCCTCGCGTGGCTATCAGGCGCAGATAGGCGTCTTCTAAATTGGCGGCTTCAATCGTGCGCAGGCATTGTTCTCGAACGAAACTCAGTTCCCATGGGAGTTCAAAGCCAATGCGCTCACCGGATCGATACAAGCGTTCAAGGTGTTCTGTGAATGCAAATGGAACTGAGCGGTAAACCCGCATCGTCTCAAAAACCGAATCCCCATAGAGGAAACCTCGGTCAAAAATACTAATTTTAGCATCGGCTGGATCAACTATTTCTCCCCCGATGTTCACTTTACCGTATCGATACTTCGACATTGTAAGCTCCTTCATCCGCAGTTTTTGGATGCCTTTGACAAAACTTATAGCCCAGCCATTGCACAATGACACACTTTACCAAATACTGGCACTATGAGGCGTCGTCCAAGCCCTTTTGCACCGGAACATGACCGGCTTTATTCTCTGCTGCACTCAGCGGCGGAAACCATCGGAAAGTATCACGCTTACCGAGCCTTTGGGATCGAGAGGGTTCCCACGGAAGGACCTTGTCTTCTCGTCTTCAATCATAGCTTTGCCACTTACGATATGTTTTTGCTGGCAGCAGAAATCTTTCAAACCACAGGTCGCGTGATGCGCCCGTTGGGCGACCGGCTGATTTTTAAAACGCCAGGGGTAAAAGATTTTGCCAATGCTATTGGGGTTGTCGAAGGCAATATGGAAAATGCCATTGAACTGCTGCGCGACGGAAATTTGGTAGCGGTTGCGCCGGGCGGCATGTTTGAGGCGATTCGCTCCAGCGAAGAGCGCTATGAGATTCGCTGGGACCAGCGAAAAGGATTTTGTAGACTGGCCATGGATGCTCAAAGCCCTGTGGTTTTGGCGGCCTGCCCTGCAGCTGATGACCTTTACACGCTTTATTCAAATCCCTTTACAGAAGCTCTCTATCATAAATTCAGAGTCCCATTGCCGATGTTACGGGGCGTTGGGATGAGCTTCTTACCCCGACCGGTCCAACTGACCCACGAATTATCGGGTCCCTTTATTCCTCCAGAATGGACACGGGACAAAGCCGAAGATGAAGCTCTTCTCATGCGCTTTCACAATACCTGTATCCAAGAGATGGAAGAATTGATGCGAATGGCTGCCAGCCATCATCACCTACCCTACAGTGATAATTGGGAAAATCGGCCGAGTACCAAACGTTAAAACTACCCCGATGAAGCAAAAGGCTTGCACTTCAATCCTGGCACGCACTAAAGTCCAAAAAGCATGATGACCTATCTTGAAAACGGCTGGTTTGAGCCCGACGGTGAGCAGAAGCTTCGCAGTGACGTCATTGACGGCGCCATGGATATTGCCGGCATGATGATTCGCGCTGAAGTAGGAGCTGAGCTGATGCATAGCTTAGCACTTCAAGTACGGACCAGCCTGACCGCTATCGATCCCCAAATGAAGGGCAACACCGATTTTGGTTCCAAAGCCAGCCAAGTGGTCACCCAAAGACTCGAGGGGCAGACCGAGCAAATTCCAGAGCTGCATGCTTTCGTGGCCGATTGCCTGGATCATGTGGAAAACCCTCGTGATCTCATAGGTTTTTATCTACACCTCATGCACATTGGTCGTATGATTCAGCTCTTATCCCAGGCCCAAGCCCTGAAGTCATAATCTAAATCTTCCGAATTTCATCCGATAATATGGTGCGTTAAACATTTCCGATGCGGGTAGCTCTTTTCTCGTTCGAATAAATGTCGAGAAATGTCTTTTGGAGCCTTTATCTAGACTTGATAGTATAGTGGCAATGCACTACTCCAGTGGATAAGGTTTAGACCAAGGAGCGAATTGATGACGTTAATGCATGGAGCGAAAGCCAATATTCTTGATGCGGTAGGCGATACCCCGATTGTAAAACTCAATTCAATCGGCACGCATACTGAAGCTGAAATCTATGTGAAGTGTGAGTACTTGAACCCCGGCGGTTCAATGAAAGACCGAATCGCAATCAATATCATCAACGATGCCGAAGAGCGCGGGCTCATTAAGCCCGGTGGAACCATTGTTGAAGCGACCAGTGGAAACACCGGTATGGGACTCGCCTTGGTAGCAGCCGTCCGTGGCTACAAAACCATTTTTATCATGCCCGATAAGATGAGCATGGAAAAAATTAAGGCATTGCGTGCTGTTGGTGCAAAAGTCGTTGTAACCCCAACAGACGTTGAGCCCGAAGATCCACGCAGCTACTACTCGGTGTCGCGACGCATCGCCGAAGAAACGCCAAACGCTTACTACGCGAACCAATACCACAACCCCTCCAACCCCGAGACTCACTACAAAACAACGGGTCCTGAAATTTGGGAGCAAACCCAAGGCGACTTCGACGTTTTTGTTGCGGGCATGGGAACCGGTGGAACCATCACCGGAACGGGTCGTTACCTTAAAGAGAAAAAGTCCGAGATTATAACGGTTGGCGTCGATCCAGTTGGTTCGCTTTATTACGACTACTTCAAAACTGGAAAACTAACGGAAGCACACTCCTACAAAGTAGAAGGCATTGGAGAAGATTTTCTTCCCAGCACCATGAACTTTGAATACGTCGATGAAGTCATCCGTGTCACCGACAAAGAATGCTTTGATATGGCCCGTCGCTTGGTCCGCAACGAAGGTGTTCTCTGCGGACAGTCCTGCGGCGCCTCCGTTGCCGGTGCGGTTAAATATGCGGAAATGATGGGACGAAAAATGAAAATTCTCGCCCACCTCCCAGATACAGCATATCGCTATCTATCCAAGCACCTGGACGATGACTGGATGCGCGAAAATGGCTTTATGGGTCCGAGCCCAAGCATGGGCCGCATTGCCCAAATGCTTCAAGAACAAGGCCAAAGTGAACCCATTACTGCTCAGCCGAGCGATCATGTGCAATCCCTTATCGGGCGCATGCGTGAGCATGGTATCAGCCAAGTCCCCGTTGTTGAAAACGGCCGCTTGATGGGTATTCTCGATGAGAAGAAATTGCTCAAGTTCCTCCTCGCGGGTGAAGTTGAACTGAATCACCCCATCGGAGATTTGGTTGAAAACAACTTTGCCGTTGTTGATCCAAGCACACCGGTTGCATCCCTCAGCGGGCTCTTCAATACCTGTGAACTCGTCGTGGTCCTGGACAATGGTAGCCTGACTGGGGTCATCACGAAGATTGACTTGATTGAGTACATGGCTAAAAAAATGAACTCATGATTCAACTCGTGCGCATTCAAACAACTTTAGCCATTTTGGTACTTACTGCTTTAGTGGGTTGTAGCAACATCACTGAGAAGTCCCAGGGTACAATCGAGATTCCAAATCTTAATTTGACATTGGTTCCTGCAGAAGGCTGGGTCCTGGACGATACCGTAAAATTATCAGACCCGGCCAAAGGTGGCGTACTTGTTCGTTTAAGTCCCACACCCAAACTCTCCGGTGCTCCCAAGTTTCAAGTCTACCTTGATCCTCTAAGAGTCAAAGCACCTTCATTAGAGACGCTGACACAAGAGCAATGGAGCCGCATCAATCAACTCAAAGAGCAACCCGGGCTGATCATTGAGAAGATGGAAAAAAATAGCGTCAAAATTCTAGAGCGCGATGCCATGCTTCTGAGCCAAACCTACACACTTGGGTCTGGTCCTGCTCAGATTGCCGTCAGCGAACAAACCTGGCTCATGCAGCACAACAACCGTGGTGTCGCCTTTGTCGTCTCAGGACGCACAGAACTACTTTCACCTTGGACTCAACAGATTGAAGAGATGTTGGCGTCTCTTGCGCCAAAAGAAGCTCAACTCAACTAACTCAGTTTTCACTCAATACGACTCGGTCGCCGTCGTCTAAGTCGGAGAGTGGGCTACCATCTCGTATTTCAAGAAGAACCATATCCGATTGACGAATTTGTTCAGCGGCGCTGGTCTCAACCGCCATCATGAGGCTGTCTTTCCAGAGCACCTGAACCCCCAACCAAACCACACGCCCTTCACGCATTAAAGCAATATACTCCGTGCCATCGCGCTCAACCAATGCTCGCCGAGAAATACGATAAGCTGGTTCCCTGAATTCACGGACCAAGCGAAACTGTTTCGAACCGACATGAATCAATTCTTTGCCAGGGTCCTCAAAATGGACCGCAACCAGACGCTTCCCCTTCTTCCCACCAACACTTGCAATGGTTACAGGCTGGGTGGCTTGACCCTCGACAACCATAAACCCTCGACCGCCCTGCTTACTGGCTTTAAACCGAGGTATCTCAAAGGTCACCTCGAGTTTAGAAGGGTCCCGGATATGAATGATTTGCTGATCTGCCTCAACTCTTGAGCCCTCTTCCACACCCTCTTCAATGGAGACAACTTGTCCGTCAAAGGGGGCCGTTAAGGTTTTGTTCGCAATTTTAAGTTCACGAACTTCCAACTGCCCCTTGGATTTATCCAAAGCCAACCGAGCTCGGGTTTGTTTTTGTACCAGCTTTCGCTCTTTTCGAACGAGTTTCGACAAGCCTTTGTTTGCAGCCGCGCGCCTGTTTCGCCACTTGCGCATTTCTTTACGGCTTACTTTGCCTTTTCCAACGTTACCGGGTTCAAGCTTCTCAAGCGCCACATCCGCCGCATCCCGCGACTTCTCAAGCTTAGACCGCTCAGCGTAAACCGCGTCGACCGCAGCTGTGGCTTTTTGGTAAGCTTCCTCTCGTTTTGTAACTTGCTCTTTGGCCCGCGCGATTTGCTTTTTCACTCCGGCCGAGAGCTTCAATGTCGCCAAGACCGTACCCGTCTCAACGGTTTCATTTGGCTTAATCCCAACCTCAGATACTTTTCCTGACTCTGCAAAACTGAGCCAAGTCTCACGTTGAGACCGAACCGAATTAGCGGGAGCATCATAGTAAACCGCAACACGCGAAGACTTAACAAAAGTCCCCCGAACACCGGTTGCCGCTCCAAATACCGAGTACAGAATAAAGAGAATAAGACATAAGACACCAACGGCTGCGGACACTCCCACAGCAATGGTTTTGGGCGGTATCGGCTTTTTAGGCGCTAAGTGCGACGTGTCGCCGGCATCGATGAGAGCCGCAGTTTCCGCAATTTTAAACTGCTGAGTTTGGGTGTTATCGACCGGGACTTGAAAGACCTGCGTCGCAGCAGAATCAAGGCCTTCCCCATCTTCGGCTAAGTCGCGAACAAAGCCCAAAGAAGAGAGTTGCTCCATGAAAGTATGGAAGTCGTCCTCACTGATGTCGAATTCGTAATCTGCTTGAATCTCAGCAATGACTTCGTCAATCTCTCGGATGCCATCGAGCTTCAAAGCCATAAGGTATTCAATCTCATAGAGATCGAAATTAGCCCCGGAATTTGGGTCTCGAACATGATAGAATATCATGCCTTGCTTGTCCCGGCGGGAACACTCAAGGTCGGTTCGAAAGATTAATGCCATGGCATTATTCTGTCATGGACCGAGCGATAAGCCAAAGAAGTGAAGCCTTAAGGTTTAACCTTTTGCTAAAAACTCTATCTACCGGTGAGGGCCGCGCTTAACCTTTCGGAAAAACCGGATATAGCGAGATGCCGCAAAACGGGGGATGCTGGACTTGCGAATCTTTGTAAAAGACTCGCGGCCAATTTGAGCACTGAAAAGCTTGGTGTCGATTTCGTTGACGCACCAAAGCCCCAGAACGTTAACCAACGGGTTGCTATCGCCAATGGCCCACGCAACATAAGCAGCCTCAAGATCAATGTCTCTCTTGTCTGGGCAACGCCATTTTACGTAAGCGACGGCATGACGGGTATCCGTGTTAATCTCAACATCAAGTAACCGAGTCGACATCGGGGTCTGCTTGATGGACCCGCGCACTGCATCTGCAGTGGAGCTTCCCAATGTCGATTCTACGGCTTGGACCTTCGCGACGGCTGCTTCCAACTCAGCAACCGTGACTCCGAGGCTCTTTGCGATCTTTTTTGTCTTTGTTTCTTGGTCATCTTCGGCCAGCTTTTCGTCTTCCTGACCGTCTTTCCAATCCATAAACAAAGCATATTCTTTTGGGGAAATATCAGCCGCCACGGCCGTGATAGAGGCCAGAGAAAGGGCTGAAAATACAATTGATGCAGTCAAAACATACGACTTGATCACCATGAAATTTATCTCCTTCAATAAATAACGCGCCGCATTATTCCTCCACTGCCCCCATCGGTTGGAAAGTGGCGACGCGATGAGAAGTCTGGCACCATTTAAGTGAAGTAGGCAACCCCTGATGACCGTGAAAGCCCAAAAACAACGGAGTAAATTACTCCGTCCCCTGCAAAAGGCCCCTGAATCCGAACAAGTATCCCTTCGGCAAGAAGTGATCCGTCTTCATCAAGAAGTCTTTCGGCGCAACCAACGCAGAATCAATGAATCGGTTTACGGCTACAGTGCGGAATTCCTTTCTTACCAGACGACCTACGAGAATGCTGTCAGCGGATACGACAACCCTGCCACCGCCGAACAGCTCGATAAAGCTCTGACGAACACAAACCTAGTTTACTTCGGAGATTATCACACGCTTACCCAAGCACAGCGCAGCTACCTACGCATGCTCAGAAGACTACCCGCCGACCGACCCGTTACTTTGGCATTAGAATTCCTGCCCGGTAAGTACCAAAAATCGATCGACCAATTCCTAGAAGATGAATTAAGCGAAGAAGCATTCCTAACGGCCGTAGGCTACGAAGCCAAAAATATGTTCGGTACGTGGGACGTCTACTCTGAAATCTTCGCGCTCGCTAAGCAACGGGGTTACCGGGTTCTAGGGATTGATACACTTCGCAAAGGCTCGGGACCAGGCAGCCTTAAACGACGTGATGTTTACGCAGCCAAACGTATTGCCCGGGAACACCGTCATCATCCTGACCATCTCATCGCGGTGTTTATTGGAGAAATGCACGTTGCGCCCACCCACTTACCTAAAGTCGTTCTCGACGAGCTTGGACAAATGCCCGAGCAAGGTCCGGGGGTCATCATTTATCAGAATGCGCACCAAATTTACTGGGACCTTCAAGCCAAGGGGCTAGAACACGAAACGGTTTTAGTGAAAATTTCCCAGTTTGAGTATTGCATCATCAACACGCCGCCCATCGTCTGCCAACAATCATTTCTTAATTGGTTGGAAATGGATGATATCACCCAGTCCATTGACGCAGTGGAAGAGAACTTCAAGCATTACGTTGGCTTGCTGGTTAAGATTTTCGACTTGGATATCGGTGACGCGCTTTCGAATATCGAAATCGCAACCGTGGTCGACCTTAGTTTCTTAAAAAGACTCCAGAGACGGGGAGACTTTAGCAAAGACGACATGTTGCAAATTAAGAAACAAATCCTAAGCAGTGAGAGCTACTATATTCCCCGTGCCAATATGGTTTATTTGGGTAACCTCTCCATGAACCACGCCAGTGAGGAAGCAACACATTTCTTAAGGCATGTGATGTCCGGCTGCCAAGAACCTTTGAACCTCGTCGATGCGTTCTATGCCCGAGCGCTTGAAGAGGCCGTTGGTTTTCTCGGGTCGAAGATGTTGAACCATAAAAGAAAATGTCCCCATGTACCTTTTTTCACGAAACAAAGTCGAAGTCGCTCAACCTCTCAATCGAATAAAGATCTCGCGAGAGGCGTCCTAAAGCATGACAAGATGATGCGCGGCGAGAAGGTGCGCGGCATGCAACAGATTTACGAATCTGAGCCTGAACTGTTTAACCAAATCACGCACGTGATCGGTTATCAGCTTGGTGATAGACTTTTTTATGCGCTGATGAATGGCACCATTCAAATGAGCAACGTTCGCGAATTATTTTTTGAACACTTTGAAGAGGAAGGTATCGCTCTTACGACTTATCTACATTGGGCGCTTCAAGTTCGAGACATTGAAATCCCTGAGCGCCTTTAGAGCACAAACTCTCACTGATGAATACAAATCCTGGTATTGAAAATCTTTCCGAATTCGACGGTGCCACCGTGGCTCCCGAATCAACCATCTTCGTCAACCGAAACTTACGAATGGACAATATCAAAGTCATTGGTTTTGACATGGACTATACGCTTGCTCGATATCATCGCCGAGCCATCGAAGAATTGGCATACCGGCTAACCATCGAAAAACTGCTGCGCCGTGGTTATCCGTCATCCATCGCCGACCTAAAGTACGACCCTGACTTTGTCATTAGAGGTCTAACCGTCGATAAAAAACTTGGGAACATTGTGAAGCTAGACCGGCATAATCATGTGGTTCGTGCTTATCATGGCAAAGTTCCATTAACGAAAGAGCAACGTAAAAAACACTATCGTAAAACCAGACTTCAATTCGCTGAACCGAGATTTCTAAGCGTTGATACATATTTCTCACTTCCTGAAATATGCCTCCTCGCCGACTTGGTTCATTACTTTGAAGCTCGAGGAGACCGAAGCCGAGACCCTTGGCAGCTTTATGAAGACACAAGAGACTGTATCGACGAAGTTCACCGAGACGATTCTCTCAAATCGGTTATCAAAGCGGACTTACCGACCTACATTGACAAAGATCCGTACCTTGCAAAGACACTGCATACATTTCGTTCGGCCGGTAAAAAGCTCTTTGTACTCACCAACTCACATTGGGAATACACCAACAAGGTCATGACTTATTTACTTGGCGATGAAATGCCCGAGTATTCATCCTGGCAACAATATTTCGACTACACCGTTGTCGGCGCAGCCAAGCCCGGTTTCTGGATGAGCGATGATCCCTTTACGCATTTAAACGCAGAAGGACATCCACAAGAGCGCGATACACAAAAGTTAGAAAAAGGCGCGGTTTACCTTGGCGGTAACGTTGATACATTTGAAAAAGGCATAGGCTTTTTCGGTGACCAAATTCTTTACGTGGGTGACCACATTTACGGAGATATTCTCAGATCGAAACGCGAAGCTAAATGGCGCACGGCTTTGGTCGTTGAGGAACTTGAAACCGAAATGAAGCAATCGCAAAACCACCGCGATGAACTTGAACAGCTTTTACACCTGCGCCAGAAAAGACGCAATCTAGACGACCTTTGTAATGTTCAACGTAAAACTCTTGGAATGCTTGATAAGGGAGAAGAGGACGGACCCGATGCTGAAAAATGGGCGGCCCTTCGCAAGCAACGCGATGACAATAAAAAGACGCTGAAGAAGGTTGTCAAAGAACACGACGAGCTGCAAACAAACCTGGACCGGGAGTTCAACCCATATTGGGGCATGGTCTTTAAAGAAGGTTCAGAAAATACACGCTTTGGGCAGCAAGTTCAGCGCTATGCATGCCTCTATACGAGTCGCCTTTCGAACTTTAGACACTATTCTAGCTTTCAATATTTTCGAAGTCCTCGCGATTTACTGCCGCACGAGCGCCCCTAACGAAGCCAAATCCATCGCAAGATTCTGAAACTGGTCTGCCCTAGCAAAACCAACCGGGAAACGCTCTGCCTAAATGCTGCACTGTGTTGACCACGGGCTGTGTTGTCACTATCCATGGGTAACAACACAAGGAGCGCGCTATGTCAGATCTTAAGGGAAAGACACTATTTATTTCTGGAGCAAGCCGAGGGATTGGGAAAGCCATCGCCCTGCGAGCCGCGAAAGACGGAGCCAACGTCATCATCGCAGCCAAAACCGCAGAGCCTCATCCAAAACTAGAAGGAACCATTTACACTGCGGCTGAAGAGATTGAAGCCGCGGGCGGCAAAGCCTTGCCTTGCATTGTAGATATTCGAGACGAAGCAATGGTTGATGCAGCCATTCAAGCTGGCGTCGATAAGTTCGGTGGCATTGATATTCTCGTGAACAACGCCAGTGCCATCAACCTAACCGGAACGACACAGACTTCGATGAAGCGATACGACTTGATGCACCACATCAACACCCGTGGAACGTTTCTTTGTTCGCAGCGATGCATTCCCCATCTTCTTAAATCCGAAAACCCACACGTTTTAAACCTATCTCCGCCACTGAACATGGAAGAGAAATGGTTCGCACCTCACGTTGCATACACCATGGCTAAATTTGGCATGAGTATGTGCGTCCTGGGCATGTCCGGAGAATTCAAAAAAGACGGCATCGCCTTCAACGCTCTTTGGCCTCGTACCGCCATTGCCACTGCTGCCATCATCAATATTCTTGGTGGGGAAGCCGCTGCGAAAAACTCACGTAAACCAGAAATCATGGCCGACGCAGCTCATGTTATTCTTACGAGTAACAGCAAAGAATGTACGGGTAATTTCTTTGTGGATGACGACGTTCTCAAGTCAGCCGGCGCCACCGATGCAGACTTGGAGAAATACTCCATGACTCCCGGCGCAGATTTGCTTCCCGACTTTTTCGTATAAGAAAATTAGCTCAAAAAAAACGGGGCCTCATGGGCCCCGCTTTTAAATCTTCTTCTCTTCGAGTTAGCTAAGCTTTTCCAGCTCGACCATTCTCAAATACTTGGCACGTCGTACCCAAGTACTCTTATCGGGAAAATCTGCCTCAGGCTGCGGGTCACCTGTTTTAAGGCCCATTGAACCCGTTGCGTAAGCAATATCAGCGATGCTCGCATCTAATGTCTCACCCGAGCGGTGAGAAATAACGCACTTCATGCCTGCACTTCTGGCGCGCTTCATAACGTCAAATGTTCCAGACATGCTTCCGTTCTGATTTACTTTGACCAAAATCGCGGTAGCAGCTTTCGTTGCAATGCCTTTTTCTAGGCGTGGAAGCTGAGTAACAAAGAGGTCATCACCAATGGTGACCACATCTCGCTTGGTAAGCTCAGCGGTAAGAACAGGCCAGAAGTCCCAGTCGTTTTCATCAAGACCGTCTTCAATGGAAAGCATGCAGCCTTCATACTTGTCTACAAGCCCAACCAAGTAGTCGACCATTTCCTGACTGGAAATCGACTTACCTTGGAACTGATAAGTTTTGGTTTCGGCGTTGTAAAAAGAAGCAGCTGCTACATCGAGTGCCAGCTTCACATCTTTGCCAGGCTCATATCCTGCGGCACGGATCGCCTCAAAAACGTATCCAAAAGCTTCTGTGCTGGAGCCAAGGCCTTTCACTGAGAAGCCTGCTTCGTCAGCTCGTGTCAGAACTTCAGCAGAGAACTTCTCTGTCAGAATGCCTTTCAGAGCGAAATCAATCTTGTCACCCATTTCCAATGCTTCCGCGTATGTAGGTGCACTTGGAACAACCATGATTTCTTGAATATCGATTCTATCTTCCCCTAGAGTCTCGCCGTCTTTAAGAGCGTGGAGACCACCGTTGAAGATATTCATCAAAAAACCGACGGTTCCATCAGATGCCAACTCAGTTTCATTGGCGTTGATGTACTGACTTAATTCTTGATTATGAAGAGCGGCGGCTGCCTTCCACAAAGCACGAGACACTGGCAACACTGCATTTGCACCAAGGTCCGCGTAGTTCTCGCCTGAGTTTTCAATGATAAGCTTTTCGATGGCCAAGAGACCTGCATGCTCAGCTAGGTTTGCCCCAGACTCTCTAACAATTGAAGTTATCGGGCCATGAATATTACTAATGGCTTGCTCAACAGCCACAGTCTTTGCTTCGTCCTCGCCCTTAGATGCGCCAGCAGGCACATCACCAATGACTTCGACATCAGCGATTTTCAAGACCACTTCAACGGTTGGGCGTCCACGAGAATCTTTACTTTCTCGGCCCTCAAGAATGATATCAGAGGCATTTGCCATAACTTAAATCTCCATGTTCGCAAAATGCGAATAGTACTTAAAACCCCAGAGGCGATTACTCACCTTCAGTTTTTGATTCTTCTTTATCTTCATCAGCTTTGTCCGCTTTCTTCTCTCCATCTTTCTTTGGAGCATCCTTGGACTTAGCCTTCTTTTCTGTTGATTTCTTCTGCTTCTCTTTTTCAGCCATGATGTCGTCAACGCTACCAAAGTCCTCCTCCGGCGCGTCATCTTCATCCGTACCCAAAGCGCTATCAAAAGCGTCATCCACTTCATTCGTTGGTTCGACCGCCACAGGTTCTTCAGCAGCTTCAACAGTCTCCGCTGCAACAGGTGCTACCGGCGCTTCCGACTTTGCGGGTTCAGGCTTTTTCACCTTCTTTGGAAACTTTCCAGCTGAAGGCATCTTCGACGGGAACTTCTTTCGGCGTCGCTTTTGGGCATCCCGATCAACGACCAGTTCTCGGCCCAACACAATAGAAAGCGGATTGAAGATCTCGTCTAGGCTTTGCCCGTAACGGGTCTTGAAAAAGCGCTTCAACTGGTCATCAGCAGGAATACCCAGTGCAATCAGTTGCAGATAAAGCTCTTCTGCTTGATTCATCTTGGTGTCTGCCGCAGCCTGCTGAGCTTGCGTGCGAACATCGCGCATCCAAGTTCGGATAGCACGAGCACTGGCACGAGCCGTTGCCCGAGCCACTTCCTTCGATGCGTTTTCTTTCACCACAGCCAAGGTGTCAGCCTTCATTGCATCAGCGGCAATGGTCATTCGAGCATGCTTGACTTCATCGTTTGACGTGTCACGAGACTCCTTCAAAACGCGAAAAGCAACAGGCTTTTGTTCTGAACCGGCAACGCTAATGGTTCCAGACATCGAGACTGCGCGAATCACGCGAGTCAGCTCATAAGAAAGAACTTTGTCGGCAGGTAGGTTTTTCACAGGCCGGCGGCGCTCAACCTTTTTAATTTTCTCAACTTCTTTTTTGACCTTCACCGGAACTTTTTTCTCAACATCTTCGAGCCACGTGACGCATCCGCGTGGCTTTCCTGGTCTCGGTGCACAATCGCGTCGCTCAACCTTTTCAATCCGGATTTCTTCTTCCGTGACTTCTTCAACAACGATGTATGGCACTTCTTCGTAGTACACTTCTTCCGTTGCAATTCGGACACCAGGAAATGGCTTGGCTGCTTTTTCGGTTGAAGTCGTGTCGGTGACTTTCACTTCATTCACGTTCAGCGTGAGAGAAAGTGTTCGTTCTCCGTTGCCGCAGCGCTTTTGAAGAGAGCTGAGCTTTTTCACGACGCCTTCTTTAAGCGTCTGAGCCATATCCCCGAGCTTGCCACTCTTGTCCTGAACTTGAACATCGATTGCGCCAAAACAAACTGGACCGGCAAAGCTTGCCCAGTTACCCATAAGTGCATCGGTATCAATCTTTGCGCCCAGTGTCTGAGCAATGGAGCTTTGGAGTGCTGCGCTGCCGGGAAGGCTGGCTGCCTGAGTATCGGCCGCCCGCTTTTCAAAAAATCCTTGAGCGTCTTGGCGAAGATCTGCCGCCCACTTCTTTCGAGACGCCATGCCCCGCGAAGCGTCGACAATCATATCTGCAAGCTCCACCGCAGGGACATAATGTCCGCGGTTCACCCAATCCTGTACGCGGTCTTCAGCACGCTTTTCAGCAGAAGATACTGCATCCCGAATTCGGCGCTGCAGCGCGACTTCATCAAGCTCAAGAGGCATTTTACTGGCACGCAGAGCATGAGAAAGGGCCCCCGCGTAGTCGATGTCTTTCATCAACTTGTCGGCTTTATCCAGCTCATCCTTGATGGCCATGATTCGAGCTTGCTTGATTCCCGAAAGAACCGAGTTGTTATCCGGAACCAGCTCACGAGCTTTTTCGTAGTATACGATTGCCTCTTTGTAGCGTCCCTCTTTGAGGAGTTCATCGCCGCGAACAATAAATTCGCGCCCTGCACATCCGCTAAGAGTGGCTAAGAGAATACAAAATAACAGGCCTGATTGGAGGTGTCGTCCCATGCTGCGCCCCTGGTGGGTGGTGCCCCCTTCCAGATTCGTGAACCCGAAAGAAGAAACCCTTTAATAACAATACTCTTCGGGGCTTGATAGCCACCTCTCAGACCAGTGTCAATGCAAGGACGCACAGCAAGCGATATGCACCTCGATCAAGTGTTACAACCGATCGAGGATTTTAGAGAAACCAAGGGGCTGATTTAGCCTTCACCTTGGCTTTCGAGCCATCGCTCCGTGTCAATCGCAGCCATGCAACCGGAGCCGGCCGCTGTAACTGCTTGACGATA